>ULSQ01010534.1_pt1 | contig 71676 bp, 64 predicted proteins | sample 1956821 | NCBI WGS metagenome assembly ULSQ01 (sample SAMEA4835712, study PRJEB28245) | human gut metagenome | biome: gut microbiome; material: fecal sample | place: Denmark | collected 2008 | reverse complement strand
CAAGAATTATCTGTATTTCCCGTAATATGATATATAGTCAAGTAATAGAGAACGGGTCTGTGCGTTGCCCCCTCAGATTCTGAGGGGAGCAAACGCACCCCCGAACAACGAACACGGCACTGGCAGAAATGAGCAAATATCCAATGCCGAGAGAAGTAATCAATCAGCTGGCTCACGGTGCGGAACAAAATCATCAACCAAGACAACAATCTGTTTATCATCGATATGTTCAACAGAACTATGAACAGCAGAATACAAAGCCCGATTAATGCGCATTAAACTATGCTCTTCACCATAAAAAGCGCGGATAAATTTGCACGATAAATCAAGCTGAAGCAATAATTCTCCTGCTGTTGAATGTGACATTTTCAAAACTACCCTGCGATGTGGATTTTTCATAAAACAATTTCCTTTCCTTTTCTGTTGCAGGAATAGCGGAAACGAGGTATAATATATTTACCTTGCAGGGCTATTCCTGTTTTGGGTGAATGGTAACGGTGAGCCGCCAAGCTTTGAGCCGTTACCGTTTTTTTATGCCCTCTTATCGAATATCACCTCTTTCACTGATAAAGTAGATTTTCAAAATAGTTAAGCCAAGAAACAACATCTCTTTCATCAAAAGAATTGCTTCCCGATGCCGAAAGAACAGTAAAAACATAATTAGGATTAATCTCTGGAATCCACCTCACAATGCGCGCTGTAAGCTCAGATTTTGTTAATTCTTTGAAAATGGTCATGAAAACACTCCTTTAATGATTTTACCGTTAAATATAATATCGTAGAGACCGAAAAAACAAAAGAGCCATTTAACGGCGTTATCGTTAAATAGCTCTGTTTTACTTGCAAAATCGTTAAATATCTTTGATTTACTTAGTTTCTCGCTATATAATATTAAGCAAAGGGAGTGAAACAACAATGAATAATGATTTATCTTTAAACTTAAAATTGCAAATAGGAGACCAAGAGAATTTAGACCCGCAAAAAAGAAATCAAAACAAAAAGAAAGCAATAGAATCACGAAGCAAAAAAATAGGTAAGATTTTAACCGACCTAAGATTAAATATAGATATGACGCAACAGGAAACAGCAACAGCAATAGGAATAGCACAGACAACATATGCAGGATACGAAACGGGCAGACACGAACCAAGCATTGAAATATTGATAAGATTAGCCGATATATACAAGGTTTCAATGGACTATATAACAGGCAGATATGAGGGCTCTGAAGATATCGACGATGAAGAATATTACGATGCAAGGAGAGTTGAGGAAGAAGAAGCCAAGCAAGCATATAGAGAAATGATTGACTCTGAAAACTTTTCAAGCCTCATGACATATAGAGACACAAAAGAACAAATAAAAGAAGAACAGAAAAAGAGAGGAACATATAACAGAGCCAAGAAGAATAAAAAGAAAGACCAACCCACAAGATAAAAAGCATTACACAATTACACAAGTTAGCCTAAAGGGTAATACTAAGCCTTTAGGCTACCGAGCGCATTTTTACATTGTGGTATGGGGAAACTTATCCAACAAGGCGAAAAGCGCTTACGCGCGGCTGATAATGGTGGCAGGCTACTAACTTTTCACATTCGGAGCGCACAGAAGACCGCAGATACTTTTCAGCATATCGAAACAAGGCAATTCGGCAGGCGCGTTTCGCGCCCTATTTTAGATTCTGATACAGGGGGAAAGCAAGTCACACGCTCTGAGCTTCTGCACCCTGTACCCGCTTTATATACTACAACGCACGCACAAAAAGTACTGATATTTGTGGCTAATATCAAGTAATATTTCAACTACACTACACCGGGGATTGCTGGGGGTCAAGAGGCCGTGAGTTCAAGTCTCGCCACTCGGACCAATTAAAGAAAAAAGCTCGTAATCGTTGAGATTGCGGGCTTTTTCTTTATCTACTTCAAATTATCAAAATGTTCGTTGAACGCATCAAAAGGCGTACAAACGCATAAAAACGCCCAAAAAGTACAGAGTAAATGCAGAGTATTACGGACTAAACCGGCTAAAAAATATATAGGAAATCCCGAAACGTCGCTATTGATGTTCCAGGATTTTTCGTTTTACGCTCAGATTTCAAAGTCGACACACTATACGCTTTTACGGATATCTTTTTATCTCATCCGTCTCACCCAGAAGGTAGTCTATGCTTGTGTCATAGAATCGGGAAAGTTTTATAAGCACTGCTGTCGGAAGGTCGTTCTCTCCTGTCTCATACTTGGAATACCCCGTCTGAGACATTCCGAGAATTTTTGCAACCTGCGTCTGATTAAGGTCATGGTCTTCGCGAAGATCCCGTATTCTCTTATACATGACTTCACCTCTGCCGCTGTGCTCTGAAAAAAATTATATTCTACCCTGTTTCAGAGTGTTGACATTTAACCTGAAATAGGTTAAAATCTTTTTGAGGCTATTTGGGATTCTATATAACAAAAAGCACAAAAGGAGAAATTAAAATGGGAACTTTATTTATTGAATCACTGGTTATTTCCGCAGGCTTAGGATTTATTCCTGCAACAATTGCTAAAAATAAAGGCTATAATTTTGGCATTTGGTGGCTTTACGGATGGATGCTATTCATCGTAGCAATCATTCATGTAAATTTGATACCGGACAAAACTGCTCTTCATTTTCCGAGCAATGTACAAACTTATATTCCGTCTAACGCAGATTGGAGTACGGCAGATGAATTAAAAAAATACAAAGAATTAAAAGACCGGGGTGTCATCACAGAAGAAGAGTTCCAAACAAAAAAAGACAAACTTATGAATCTCTTGTAAGCAGACCGAAATTATTACAATACAAAAACATAAAAAATCTTTCAGAATCCAGCACCATTATTGATAAGTTTACTGCTAATTTAAAAAATCCCGAGTCTTTAATTGGAGGTATATTATGAAAAAAAACATTGTAATTAAAGGTGAAACGCAGAAAAATAAATCTGCTGTTATTGCTATTGTTATTGGAGCTATATTGTTAGTGATTGCCTTTTTTGTCGCCCTTCATCTATATAAATACGGTGAAAGTTCAAATTACAGATATGAAGTGTTTTCGTGGGTTCCTTCGATTGATCGTTTGGCTGACTTCTTCTCCTTCTTCTTCGGTGAGTTTTTTAATCCTGAGATATACTACGGTTCTATAACTATAGTAGGAAGTGTCACACTGCTTGTGGGCATTATAATTAAAATAAGTACAGAAAAATGTGAAATTACCGTAACTGACGAAGCAATTATCGGAAAACGCCCCCACGGAAAAGAAGTGCAAATTCCACTGAACAAAATTACCGCTATTAGCCGCAATTCTTTTAATGGTATTTCTATCACTTCCATCGGTAGCGTAAACAATTTTTATTGCTTTGAAAACCGTGAAGAAGTAATAAATACTATCTCTTGTTTACTCACTAAACTTCAACAAGATAATGCTCAGCTTGCGCAGTCCGGATCTGCAACCAACAGATTGGAACGATTAAAAAGTCTCTTAGATGCCGGTGTATTGACTCAGGATGAGTTCGATACAAAGAAAAGGCAAATACTCGGTTTATAAATATAACATACCGAAACAATCATTTCGGCGTGTTCACATAGGAGAATAAATGTGAAAAGCGAAATAACCACCTCACAGTTTATTAAAAGTTATTGGAATTACTATCTCGAACTCGAAGACCAATTAATTCAAACAAAACGATTTGTTGATTTTGACATTTCTAATTATAAAACATTTTCGATAGAATATCTTAAACTTCTGCAAGCCACCTGTAGCGAAATAGATGTTGTTGCCAAAATCATTGCCGAAAAGCTTGATCCGACATTTTTAAACCTTAAAAGTAAGAATATACAAAAATGGGGATTTGTTATTCAAAAGCATTTCAAAGAAATTCAGAGCAAAGAAGTTAGCTTTCTTAATGATCTTCACATAACTCCGTGGAAAAATTGGGCGTATGAACAATATATGGACAGGAACGGGTATGTTCGCTATAAATTAGCTTCCGGTGCTGAAACACCACATTGGTGGACAGCATATAATAAAGTCAAACATGAACGCACCTCGTACTATCAAAAAGAAAAAATTAATTATCACCGTGCAAATTTAGAAAATCTAATTTCTGCCATGTCAGCCCTCTTTGTTTTGGAAACATTATTTATTAAACAACTAAGCAAAGATGACAATGTAAATTTAACGAAAAGCACTTTGTTTGAGTTAGAATAAAATTGTATAAAAAGCAGGATGTTGAAGTCAAATCAACATCCTGCGCTTTTTATTTTGTCTTTACTTCACTCCGTCGAGCTCGAAAGTATAGAGCCAGCCGCATTTCATTTCGTCGGGGTTTATCTGCGGGAAGACGAGCTTTGCTTTGCCGTTGTCGTTTTCGACGGCTATGGGCGCGTCATGCGCTAAAAGCTTCGCCTTTATATCCGGATTGTAATCCACCTTGTCGAGCGTGAGGCTGCCGAACGGATAGGCGTTCGTTATCGCGTAGACTTTGTCGCCCTTTCTGGTGTAATATGTACCCTCCTGCGGCGCTTTGGTATAAATGCGCGTGCCGTAGATAGCGTCGCCGTTGACACCGAGCCACTTACCCATATCGAGCAGACGCTCCTGCATAATAACAGGGATAGTGCCGTCCGCGGCGGGGCCGATATTGAGCAGGAAGTTGCCGCCCTTTGAGACGAGCGAGCAGAGTGTTTCGATAAGTTCCTTGCTGCTCAGATATTCGTCAACGCCCTCGATGCGGTTGAGTCCGAACGATGCGCCGATACCGCGGCACTCCTCGAACGGGCGGTCGAGCTCGACCTCTTCGATGCGTCTGCCGTTGTCGATTATGCCGTATTCGGTGGTGAAATTGCCGCCCAGGCGTCCTCTTGTCTCCCTGCCCCAGCGGTCGTTGGGGACTATCGTATCTTTGACAGGCGATTCGTTATAGAGCCACTGGAGGAAATCTGTCGAGTGCCAGACGGAGCTCGGGTGATCCCACTCCCCGTCCGTGAACAGAGTCCACGGCTCGTATTTTGTTATAAGCTCCTTGAGCATCGGGATAAGATGCTTTACGGCATACTTCTCGGGATCTTTGAGGTAGAGCGGATGGAACCACTCATAAACCGAATGGTAGACGCCGAACTTAACATCCGTCTTTTCGAGCGCGGTTTTCAGCTCGCTGCAGAAATCCCTGTGGGGGCCGACATCGACGCTGTTCCAGTTCCACGCATAGTCGCTCTTGAACATGCAGAAGCCGTCGTGGTGCTTCGAGACGAGGTTTATATACTTTGCGCCGGACTTTTCAAAGAGCTGCGCCCACTCGTCGGCATCAAAAAGTTCCGCCTTGAAGCCGCTGACAAAGTCCTCATACTGCGTTCCGGGGGCATACACCCTGTCGTGGAACTTGCGCGCGGCGCTGTTCTCGTCGCGTATCTGCTGCATATACCACTCGGCATACTGCCCTTTTTCGGTATACGCGGGCACGGAATAGAGACCCCAGTGGATGAATATGCCGAACTTCGCGTCCGCGAACCAATCCGGCACATGGCGGCTGTTGAGCGATTCCCAGTTGTTTTCGTAATGCATTTTAACTCTCCGTTTTTGTTATATTTCTGAAAAGACGTCACCGACGCCATTGAATATATATGTGGGTCTGTAGGGATAGAGATTGACATCCTCGAGGCTCGTGACTCCGGAGAGAACGAGAACTGTGTCGAGACCTGTTTCGATGCCCGCAATGACATCCGTGTCCATTCTGTCGCCTATCATCGCAGCCTCCGCCGAATGGACGCCGAGCATCTTGAGTCCCGTGCGCATCATGAGCGGATTGGGCTTGCCGACGAAATACGCTTTCTTGCCTGTTGCCATCTCTATGGGTGATATGAGCGCGCGGCACGCGGGAACGATGCCGTCCTCGACTGGACCCGTGAGATCGGTATTCGTGCCGATGAGCTTCGCGCCGTTTCTGACGAGGTTCGACGCATGGACGACCGTCTCATAGTTATAGCTCGAAGTCTCGCCGACTATGACATAATCCGGGTCGATGCTGTTCATTGTGATACCCTGGTCATAGAGCGCGTTGACGAGTCCGGGCGCGCCGATAACATACGCCGAGCAGCCGGGCTTCTGACTGCTGATAAATTTTGCCGTTGCGAGGGCACTGGTATAAAAATGACTCTCGTCAACATAAAGTCCCATTCTCTCAAGCTTCTGCTGAAGCTCACGCGGCGAGCGTTCGCTCGAATTCGTAAGGAACAGGAACGACTTGTTTTCTTTATACAGCCACTCCACGAACTCTTTGACATCCGGAAGCAGTCTGTCTCCGTGATATATGACACCGTCCATATCACATATAAATCCTTTTTTTGCTTTTAATGCATCCATATTTTCCCTCCCATGATAGGTTAGAATAAGCTTATCAGTTAACGGGTACAAAGTCAATAATTTACTTTGCGTTTATATTCACAAGCTCTGCGCGGAGCTTTGAATAGACTATTTTCTGGCTGCTGTAGAGTCCGTAATAGCCGGAGAGCAGATAGCTCACGGCGGCAGCGAGCGCAAACAGCGGCATACCCTGCGCGCCGAAGAGTTCTATGCTCAGGAATATAGAAGCGAGCGGACAGTTGACAACGCCGCAGAAAAGCGAGACGAGTCCGACCGCCGCGGCAAATCCGGGATCAAGCCCGATAAGTCCGCCGACGACGCAGCCGAAGGTTGCGCCGACGAAGAAAGTCGGGACTATCTCGCCGCCCTTGTATCCCGAGCCGACGGTGACGGCGGTGAAGATAAATTTGAGCAAAAACGCCTCTGGTTTCGCATTGCCGCCGATGGCGCGTTCAACTATATCCATTCCCGCGCCGTTGTAATCCCCGCTTCGGCAGATAAGGGACAGCGCAACGATTATTAATCCGCCGACGACTGCGCGGACAAAAGTATTTTTAAAAAGCTTTGCAAAGAGTTTATGCGTGCCGTGCAGACCGAGGCAGAATCCGATGCTCAGCAGAGCGCATATCGCGGCGAGCAGAGCGGTAAGCAGGCAGCTTTTGAGCGAGAATGCTGGGATATTCGAGACTGTAAACGCGACGGGCTCAGTGCCCATAAGAGTCGAGATAAAATATGCGACGAACGCGGACACGACGCACGGGAGCAGACCTGCATAGTAAATGACACCGACGCTGATAACACCGAGTGCGAAAACGGCGGCGGTTATCGGCGTTCCGAAAAGCGCGGAGAACACGGCGCTCATGCCGCACATAGTCATGATATGCATATCTTTTTCATCGAGGCGGGATATTTTGCCTATCAGCCCCGCGATGCTGCCGCCGAGCTGAAGAGCCGCGCCCTCTCGTCCGGCGGAGCCGCCGAAGAGGTGCGTTATAACAGTTGAGACAAATATCAGCGGTGCGAGCAAAACCGGCACGCCCTGCGGCGAGCGCACGGCATCGAGTATCTCGTTAGTGCCGATATCTTTTTTGCCGGAAAGCTTATATAGCCCCGCTATCACAAGTCCGCCGACGGGCAGCAGAAACACTATCCACGAATGAGCCTTGCGCACGCCGGTAACATATTCGACGCTCAGATGAAACAGCGCGCCGACCGCGCCGCCCACGGCTCCCGTGACTGCGGCGAGAGCAAACCATTTCAGAAAAGTCAGCAGATACTTTCCCGCCGACTTGCAGTTGTTTTTCAGATTTATTTTGACAGACTTCACTTTTACCCCATCCATTAATATATGTTGATTAGATTTTATCACTTTATCACAGCTTTGGCAACGAGAAGAAAAAATTTGCGCCATGATTATGGCTTAATATACATTAATAGTTGAACGGTGTGATATCCGCCCTCTACCTTCGCGTCCTACAGCAAATATATTTTTATATTCCCCGCGTTAAGGGAGTCGAAGTAAAATTTATATTGCGATAAAAATTCAAGGACCGCCGGAGCGATCCTTGCTTTTTTATTTTTCTTTGAGCAGTTTTGCGAGTTCATCCATGAACGTATTGATATCCTTGAACTGCCTGTAGACGGAAGCGAAGCGGACATATGCGACTTCGTCGATGCTCTTGAGCTTCTCCATTGCGAGCTCACCGATATAGACGGTAGTCACCTCGCGGTCGAGCGAATTCTGGAGCACAGCCTCAATCTCGCTGACTGCCTTTTCGAGCTGTTCCATATAGACCGGACGCTTTTCGCACGCCTTGAGCATGCTGTTGAAAAGCTTGTTTCTGTCAAAAACCTCGCGCGATTTGTCCTTTTTGACGACGACTATCGGCACGGTCTCGATTATCTCATAGGTCGTAAAACGCTTGCCGCAGCTGATGCATTCGCGGCGGCGGCGTATTCTCTCGCCCTCGTCGGTGGGACGCGAGTCGATGACCTTGCTCTCTTCAAAACCACAGAACGGACACTTCAAAGCTATCACTCCCTGATGAACATATAATATTTATCGCACAAAAACGGTCAAATGTCAAGCTTTTCGAGTCTTCGCATCGAATCGGTCAGCTGATCTATGCGCTCGAAGCCCGAGCGGTAGAGCTCGATAACGCAGTCGCCGGAATATCCGGTTTCTTTCATGAGCGAAAAGAGGGCGGCAAAATCGAATTTTCCGTCAAACGGCGGAATGCACTTGTGATTCTCGTCGTGATCACTCAGATGTATGTGGCAGATATTATCGGAAAACTCCCTGAAAAATTCTATCGGATCGACTCCGGCGAGGTACGCCTGCTTGATGTCGAGCACCATATGAAAATTCGCACCGAGGCGCGCTTTCAGTTCATTCATAAGCTCCGGCGTCTGCCCGTTATGATGGACAACGTTTTCCTGGGCGAGGATTATCCCCTGCTCCCGCGCGTCGCTGACGAGCAAATCGAGGCGCTCGGCGTATTCGTCCGTGCTGATATTCACCGGCAGCTTTGCGCCGTGGAGCACGACTATTTTCGCGCCTATCGCAGATGCGGCGGCATAATATTTTTTGTAAAACTCCCTGTAATCGTCGAAGCGGCGTTCATACTGGCTGAAGAGGATATATCCCTCGGCGAACGAGGTAAACGGATGTATCGAGCGGATGCGGATGCCGCTGTCAGAGGCTATAGACGAAATGCGGCGGAGAAAATCCGGCTCCAATTCCGACGGCGAGTTAAAAAACACCTCGGTAACTTTTGCTCCCGCTTCGGCGACGCAGCGCAGAGCCTCTTCGGTCGCCGCGGGATAAAAGCAAGCGGTGGATATTCCGACGGACATTCGTTTTCCTCTCCTTTCCTCAAAAGTAAAAATCTTTGCATTGCGAAAAATCGCACTCCGGGTTAGAATCAAACAAACGGAGGTGAAGATATGCGCGGCATAAAAGAAAAAATCGCAGAAAATTTAAGCTACATAAATCCCGTTTCGCGCAGGATGCTGCTCGGCGCGGTCATTATTTTTGAGCTGCTCTTCACTCTCGCCGTCTGCGCGCTGCTGCTCGCGGGGCGTGGATTCGACTACTGGAGATGCATATATCTCGCAAAGGACGCGCTAGACTGCATCCGTCCGAGCATGGGAGTCATGCTCTTCGGCTCGCTGATAATGCAGGCTATCGACCCCAAGGGTGAAAATCAGGATTAGTATCGCACTTAATATGTATATGATATCACAAAAAAGCGCCGAATACAATTAAATTCGGCGCTTTTTGGCGCGTCTGCATATGGACATTTACTAAAAAAGTATGATATACTTTTAAAAGCGTTTTTATTTTTGCGCTTCGGAGGGAATATGACAAGGGACAAGCTAATCAAAAAAATTGCGACATGGATAATGATGGCGATAATGCTTTCGGTCTTTTTGCTGGATATAATCTGCGTTGCGATGTGCAACAGATATCAGAATAAATTTGAAATCACCCCGGCGCAGTTTTCGTCGGACGGCACGGCGGACAGGATACATTTTCTCAACACCTATAACTCCGACGCAATACTCATAGAATCAAACGGAAAATTCGCGCTCATCGACTCCGGCGAGGGCGACCGCAATCCGCGCAGGAAGCTCAGCTACAACGGCAGCGAAGAGGCTGTTATAAAATATCTGAAAAAGGCTGCCGGCGACGCAGAAGGCAAAGTAACGCTTGAATTTGCGCTCGGCACGCACAATCACTACGACCATGTCGGCACATTTGAGGCGATAGCCAACGACCCGGATATCACGGTAAAGACATTCTACATAAAGCCCGTCAACCGCGAGATTGCCCACGGATACGAATACAACGGCTGGGGCATCGAAACAACATACGCAGACACGGTAAAGGCGTTTCAGAACAGGGGCACAGTTGTTACTTCCGAGATACCGAGCGAGCCGTTCAAATTCGGCGACTTCACGCTTACTTTCTACAATACAGCACTCGATGACGCGCGTCTTCACGGGCAGGGCGAAAACGCCGAATCCGTCGGAACGATGGTCGAAAAGGGCAAAAAAAGCGCATTCCTCGCCGCGGACATAACGAGAACCACCGGACTCGAGGGCTTACTTCTGCCGCAGCTTCATAAGGTGGATCTGCTCAAGGTCGGACACCACGGCTACTACGGCTCGACCTCGTGGAAATTCGCAAAGGGACTTTCGCCGAAGATAGCGATAATCACAAACAGGCTCGGGAAGATATATCCCGATGTCAAATGGACGCTCACAATGAAGAGCCACAGCGCGATATTCGCGACGGTTGACGAAAACGGAATCATCGCAGAATTCACGGACAACGACGAAATCAAGCTTTCAAACCACGCGCAGGATTAAAAAAATATCAAAAGCAGGAGTCCCACGGCTCCTGCTTTTTTATGCTCCGATTCTTTTGACTCCGCGCACGGCATCGGGAGAATTGCTCTCATCCATCTCCGGGAGCTGATTCCAATAGCGTTTGGGCATGAAGTTCATACGGCATCGGGGATTATACCGCGCCTCGATAGCTACCGTATCATAAAAATGCTTCCACAGCGCGCGGAAATACAGCTCCTCGTCCCCCGCCTGCGGCTGCTCGAAGCCGTCTAACGGGATAATCATTTTCTGCCTGTTATGCCAGACGAGCGCCTGCGAATGGGTCTTGTCATATATGAGAAACGATTCGTTCGGATATCTGTCGCAGAAATGCGGCGCGAGCAGAGGCAGGACGGAATTTTTCGGCTCTATAATTGAAGTGAGGGTATTATCCTCGCTGATGCTGAATCGGACAAAGCCGGTATATTTATGGCTCTCCTGCTTGAGGGCGCGGACGGCTTTCGTCAGGCGCGAAACGGTGTCGTCGGCGAGCATACGCATGACACCCGCGCCGTAGTGCATCGCCATGTGTACAAAATCATTGATGAGCGTTCCCCTGTCCTCGATGCAGGTCAGATACCCGAGCCGCACGGCGTTCCAGACATCGGCGCTGACATTTTTGAGCCCGCGGCGGACTCTGTCCGCCTTTTGCGGGTCGGTGTCAACGGTTTTGCACGCAAAGAGAGTCGGCACGAACTCATCCTCCGCGACGATAGAACACGGCAGTTCGCGGCTCTCAAAGCTCTCAAAAACAGCCGTCAGAAGTCCCTCGAACGAGCCGTCATATACATATGTTACATCTGACCGTGCAGACATTGTACTACATCCTCCCTTGTTATCCTGTTGTCGAACAGGCTCAGCTGTTCGCCCTGCATATTCGGTAAAAGCGACTGACACCGCTCGGAAATTAACGAGCCGAGGACTCTGTCGGGATTGACATTGAGTCCCGCCAAATGTTTGCCCTTGCAGGTTATAAAATACTGGGCACGTTTGAGCACCACGCCGAGTTTTTTGAGATCTTCAAAGCTCAGCGGCGAAACACGCCGAGCCGCCAAAATTCTTTGAACGCTGCGCACGCCGACGCCGGGTATTCTCAGCAGTTCTTCCTTTGTTGCGCGGTTTATTTCAAGCGGGAACAGCTCCATATGATTGAGCGCCCAGTTGCATTTCGGGTCAACATAGGGGTTTAAGAACGGGTGCTTTTCATCGAGCAGTTCGTTCGCATCGAAGCCGTAATAGCGCAAAAGCCAATCCGCCTGATAGAGTCTGTGCTCGCGCAGAAGCGGCGGTTCCGTTGTTTTCGCGGGCAGAAGCGGATTCTCGACGACCGGGATATACGCCGAATAGAACACGCGCTTGAGCTCGTATTTTTTATAGAGCGCCGCGGACAGCGACATTATCTGATAGTCGCTGTCAGGCGTTGCGCCGACTATCAGTTGCGTGCTCTGACCGCCGGAGGCGAAGCGCGGCGCGTGCTTATATCTGACAAGCTCCGCCGAGCTCTCTTTTATCTTATTTGTAATAAGCCCCATCGGGCGGAGTATCGACTCCTTTGTTTTGTCCGGCGCGAGAGTTTGCAGGCTGTTGTTCGACGGCAGCTCGATATTAACGCTCATTCTGTCTGCGAGCATGCCGAGACGGGTTATCAGCGCGTTATCCGCGCCCGGGATCGCTTTGGCGTGGATATATCCGCCGAATTTATATTCTTCGCGCAGGATGCGCAGAGTCTCAATCATACGCTCGCAGGTATAATCGGGGCTGCCGACGACGGCGGACGAGAGGAAAAGCCCCTCGATATAATTGCGGCGATAAAAATTCATCGTCAGCTCCGCGAGCTCACGCGGCGAAAATGTCGCGCGGCGGACATCGTTGGAGACGCGGTTGACGCAATATTTGCAGTCAAAAACGCAGGCATTGCTCATGAGAACTTTCAGCAGAGATATACATCTGCCGTCCGCCGCGAAGCTGTGGCATATGCCGCACGCGGCGGCGTTGCCTATCCCCTCGCCGCCCGAGGATCTGTCCGTTCCGCTGCTCGTGCAGGCGACATCATATTTCGCCGAATCGGAAAGTATCTCCAGCTTGTCAAACAGATCCACGTTCTCACCAGATTTCAAACATTTGTTCGTACACATTATACATCAGAACATTTGTTTGTGTCAAGAGCTAATATAAAAAATATCGGCCGCGCCTAAACTTCGGGCACAGCCGATATTATTTTACAGGATGATGCAGATGAGTCCGCTGCATCCCTCGTTGATGACTTTTTCGAGCGTCTCCTGCAGCTTCATACGCGCCGCGGCGGGCATACGGTAGAGCTTGTTGTGCAGTCCCTCGTTGACGAGCTCATGCAGGGACTTGCCGAAGATATTCGACTCCCATATCTTTGTCGGGTCCTCTTCGAATTCCTTGAGCATATAGTTGACGAGTTCTTCTGACTGGGACTCCGAGCCGACTATCGGCGCGACCTCGGTTGTTATATTCGCCTTCATCATGTGTATCGACGGAGCGGAGGCGCGCAGGCGCACGCCGTATCTGCCGCCCTGGCGCATTATCTCCGGCTCTTCGAGGCTCAATTCATCGAGCGACGGCATGACTATTCCGTAGCCCGTCGCTTCAACTTCGTCGAGCGCGCCCTTGAGCCGCTCATATTCGCGGCGCACGGCGGCGAGTTCGCGCATGCAGCTCATCAGATCCTGCTCACCGGAGATATCGAGTCCCGTCTCCTCGGCGAGTATCTTATAGAAGAGACTGCCGTCTATCTGCGCCTCTATCCGCGCCGCGCCACAGGACAGATCCATTTTCGCTATCTTCGCGCCCGTCACATATTCGCACGAGCAGATATCCTCGGCGAGGTGTTTTACATCGCGGAGGGTGCGGAGGTTCTGCGCCGCTTCGCTCACGGCGCTGCAAAGTCCCGAGCGCAGCCAATGATCGCGGCTGAGAGTCATAGCCCAACCCGGCAGACCGACACTGACTTCTTTGACGGGGAACTCGAAGAGCACCTGAGTGAGAATCTCTTTTATCTCCTCCTCGCCTATCTCGAGGCAGTTCACGGGCATGACGGGCACGCCGTATTTATCGGTCAGCGACGCCGCCATATTTTTGACTTCGTCGGACTCAGGATTCGTGCTGTTCAAAAGGACAACAAACGGCTTTTTGAGCCCTTTGAGCTCGGATATTACCCTGCCTTCAGCTTCTTCATATTCGCTGCGCGGAATCTCGCTTATCGAGCCGTCAGTCGTTATGACAAGACCTATTGTCGAATGTTCGCTGATGACCTTCTGTGTGCCTATCTCCGCCGCCATATTGAACGGTATCTCATGCTCGAACCACGGGGTTTTTACCATTCGGGGGCTCTCGCCCTCGATATAGCCGAGGGAACTCGGGACGATATATCCCACGCAGTCTATGAGTCGCACGCGGAATGTCGCCTCCGCTTGGAGCGATATCTCAACCGCATTTTCCGGGATAAATTTCGGCTCGGTGGTCATTATTGTGCGCCCCGCCGCAGACTGCGGGAGCTCATCGGTCGCGCGGTCGCGCACGCTCTGGCTCTCGATATTCGGCAGAACGAGGGCATCCATGAAACGCTTTATAAACGTTGATTTTCCGGTTCTGACAGGGCCGACAACGCCGATATAAATATCACCCTGAGTGCGCTTTGCAATGTCGCTATAAATATTTCTCTCCTGCACGGTTATCCCTCCTCAGACTCCGGGTATCAGCAGCATGCATTTCTGCGCCACCGTTTCGCCCGTTATGCCGTTTTCCTGCTCCACCGCTTCGACGGTCGTGTTATACCGCCTCGCGATATCCCATATTTCTTCACCTGCATCCGCAAAATAGACTGTCAGCGCGGCGCCGCCCGTCTTTTTGCCGTCGGAATCGGAGCATTCTATAGAAGTGACGGTCTTGCGGCGGACACTGTCGAAGATGCAGCCGGAGATATTCATCTCGACCCTGACATCGGCGCTGCCCGAAGCGCAGGCGGCGCTCGCGGCGGTTATCTCGATGCACGGCGAGCACTTGAGATCGCCGCACTTTCTGACCGCTCGGCGGTATTCGTAGTTCGTCTGCCGCTGGGCGTAGCATGGCTGGGATTCGGCATCGGTATAGAGAAAATGGAGCGTCAGTTCGCCGGAGATTATTATTCCGTCGGAATCCTGCGCCACGCTCTTGGATAAATCGGAGCACCAGAGAGCCAAAATCTGTCTCGCCTCCGGCAGATCCTGCGTGCTGCGGCAGGTGAAAGTATCGTTGAACTTATCGGCAATAACCGCGAAATCGACATTGCGGCTCTTTGTTTCAAGGTCGCAGCAGACGGAATAGGCATCGGTGACGGTCGGGAAGCTCAGCTCGCGATAAGCCTTGACTCCCGCGCCGACGCGCGCGCTGATATCAATCAGTCTGTTGTCGCCAGCCTGGTCGGCCTTCGGCAGGACTTCGAGCGAAGTGACGGGCAGGCAGATGCAGCAGGTGCAGTCCTCGTCAATGCCCTCGAGATTTATTATCTGGCTTATCGGCATGGAATGGCCGAAGCTGAATATTTCGCCGCCCTCGCCGCGGCAAACCGCGCTGACGGTGAGTTCGCCCTTGACGAGCAGTTTGTTGCTGATGACCTTTATCTCCTGCGCGAGCGCCGCCGCCTGCGCGCTCAGCACGCAGGACACCGCCGGGTCGCCGTCGGGCAGAGGCACGGTCTCGCTCATCGGGAACGCAGTCTCGGTGCAGGCGACGAGGCTTGCGGTGCGGTTGTCGCAGCATCTGAGCTGGATTCCCGCGCCCTCTGCTCCGGTTATTATCTCCTCTTCTTTTACTCCGGATATGCCGAACGCCACACTGACCACGGCGTGGATATCGAGCCTGCGCGGGCTGACGGCACGGCAGTTGGCATACTGAGTATAGGCACGCACATTCACGCAGCAGTTTTCATCCGCGCCCTTGAGATCGGCGTATTTTGAAAACGGATATGTCTGCTCGAAGCAGCAGACCGTCCCCTGCTCGTCGGCATAGATGACGCACACGCCGGCTGAGCCATCCGCCGTCGCTCTGTCGCCCGCGGTCTGGACTGCGGTTATGCGCGGAGTGACAAGGCATTTGAGCACGCGCCTGATATCCGGGCAATAATCCGGCAGGGTTATATCGGCATCTATCGGCTGTTCCGCAGTGCAGCTGCCGAGCGTCTCTTCGACACCGACCGACTGCGTTATAACGTTGATTTGCATCGCATTCCTCTCCTTAACAGAAAATGTCAATGCATTTATATTCCTCCCATGTCCCGCGTATGATAAAAACCTGCGCGGTGTTTTCAAACGCATTTTAGCACTCTTTTAATTAGAGTGCTAAGTATTTACAATTTGTTCACATATCACTGTATTCTTTTTTAACAAAGCAGGGGTACTATATAATCAAACGAAGGGAGCGAGAGCCCCCGGAGAAGAAAGAGAGTGAGTCCGATGGAAATCGGAGAGCAGTCAGACAAATAAAACAATCACTTCAACATGAATAACAATAAACAACAAACGGAGGAATCAATTATGTTTGAACTTACACCTTATGAACGCAGACATCAGCGTGCACTCTTTAATCCTTTCAGAGATATGGAAAACTTCGAGAAGAACTTCTGGGGCGACATGGCCGCAACAGACTTCAAGACTGATATAAAGGACAACGGCAAGGAATATGTGCTCGAGGCAGAGCTGCCCGGATTCAAGAAGGAAGACATTCACGTCGACATTGAAGACGGCTACATGACCATCAGCGCAGAGCGCAGCAACGAGACCGAGAAGAAGGATGACAAAGGCAACTTTGTCCGCCGCGAGAGGTCTTACGGCTCGTTCAGCAGGAGCTTCGATGTCTCGTCCGTCAAGACCGAGGACATCACCGGCGAATACAAGGACGGCGTTCTGACCCTGACGATGCCCAAGAAAGAAGAAAATGTGCCGACATCGAGAAGAATCGAAATCGGCTGATAAAATGCAAGCGACCCCGGAGGGAATACCCTCCGGGGTTTTGTGTTTTTATATGTGCTTTTTATAAGAGTTACTTCATCCCGTGTTTTTTCATATAATTCGCAATGCAGTCGAGCTCGCTGAAATATATTTTTTCGCCTTTCACTTTCATGAAATGCTCATGCCCTTTGCCGAGCAGGAGGAGGATATCCCCTTTCTGCATATGGTCGAGGGCATATTCTATCGCCTCGGCACGGTCGGTTATCTTGACATACTTACCCGCTCCGCCGCCTTTTTCGACCCAGCCGGCTATCTCGTCTATTATTGCATCGGGATCTTCAAAATCCGGGTCATCGCTCGTGATTATAATAAAATCACACATCTTTGCGCTGACAAGACCGAGCTCCTGCCTGCGGATAGTCGCTTTGTTGCCTGTTGAACCGAAGAGCGCAACAACGCGGTTGGGTTTATAATCGCGGACGGTCTCAATGACATTCTCCATACTAAGACCGTTGTGCGCGTAGTCTATAATTACGCTGTAATCATCGCTGACATGGACTATCTGCATTCTGCCGTCGATGCTCACATGCGAAAACGCCTCGCGCATTTTTTCAACGGGTATGCCCATCTTGCGCAGGAGCGCGACGGATGCAAGAACATTGTAGACGCTGAAAAATCCCGGCATACTGACCTGCGCGTGCCACGGGGAATCAAACTTGCTCTTGCAGTCGAATTCTATTCCGAGGAAGCCCGGGCGGCGCAGAGGATTTATATTCTCTGCATAGTAATCGCACTTTTCGTCGAGCCCGTAGCTTATCACCTCGCCTTTTGACGCGGCGGCGATATCATCAAAAAACGCATCGTCTCGGTTAGCGACAGTGAAGCCGCTGTGGACATAGAGCTGCTTTTTCCAATAGGCGTATTCTTCAAACGTCTTATGCTCGTTTCCGCCGATATGGTCGGGCGAAAGATTTGTGAATATCCCGGCGTAGAACTCGACGCCGTAGACACGGCTCATCTTGAGTCCTATCGATGAGACCTCCATGCAGACAGCCTCACAGCCGCCGTCTGCCATCTCGCGCAGAATTTTCTGAAGCTCATATGATTCGGGGGTCGTGTTGACGGTCGGTATTTTTTTGTCGCCGTAGAACGCGCCGATAGTGCCGATAACGCCTGTTTTTATGCCGCAGTTTTCGAGCGCACTGCGCAGGATATAAGTTATACTTGTCTTGCCCTTCGTGCCAGTTATACCTATCATTTTCAGCTCATCCGCAGGGTGGCCGAAGAAGTTTATGCTCATCTGCGCGAGGTCGCGGCGCGTGTTTTCGCTTATCAGCACGATTGCATCATCGGGCAGGCTGAGCGCCTCTTCCGCAACGAACACGCGGCAGCCGAGGTCATATGCGCTCTTTGCGTATTTATGCCCGTCGGTCGTCTCGCCTTTCATGCAGACAAATGCCGTGCCCGGTCTTGCCTTGCGCGAGTCGTAGACTATATCGCATATATCCGCCTGCGGATAATCACCCGCAACGGTCGTGCCCTCAAGCAGTTCTTTCAGAAACATTGTATCTCTCCCGTGAAGTCTTATTTTTCAAACGGTCTTATAACAAAGCCGAAATTGAGTTTCTTTTCGTCGATACGGCGAAGTGCACGCTCAGGGTCGTTGTGATACTCCGCCTCGCTGATTCCCGTCATGCGCCAATCGAGGCTGACAACGGTGTCTTCAAGGGGCTCAAGCTCAAAATCATGCTTCGTATCTTCGAGCATCTGCGCCGTGAAATGCTGGGCATTGAAGCTGAAATGCTCCATGCCGAACGGCTCGAATCTGAGTCCCGCCGCGTTTGAATAAACCTCGGCAAAACGGGCGCCGTAATGCGCGCCGTTCTCCTGCGGGCGGATATAATGCTCAAAATTATCCGTCGCCGTTGTGTTCCAGAGTCCGAGACGCTGAGACTTGTATCTGTCGACATAAGCTTCTCTCGGACCGAAGCCGAAATAGCTGACGCTTTCATTTTCCGTAGGCATAAAGAGCCTGTAGCCGACTTTCGGCAGTATCGGGCACTTCTCGATAACGTCGCCGTCAAACAGAAGAGTCACGCAGCCGTCGGGCGTGAATTTGTAATCAACATCGGCGTAGATAACGGGCGGGCAGGACGGGCCGCCGATCGCTATCTTCGTCTTGATGCACACGCCGCCGTCAGTTTTGCAGACAAGGCAGGAATATGTTTTCTGCGCGGCATATCTGAAGTTCTTGAGCCTCCACATCTCCGACGAGCCTCTGTTATAGCAGGGCGCGCGCCAGATCTGCGGCTCAACGGGTGCGCTCAGCAGCTCTTTACCGCCGCAGGTTATAGAAGATATGCGTCCGTAGGGCTTATCAAAAGTATAGGCGATATTTCCCGCCTTGATAACCGCGAAGCGGTCATTTTCGCTGAGCTCGACTCTGCCGTCTTTTGGCACATAGGGCGTATAGTCCTTGAGTACAAACTGCTCGAAGCCCGTTTCAAAGCCCTTTTCCGCCCAAGGGGTATCTTTCGTCGAGACAAAGCTCAGAGTCAGCAGGCAGGACGGGAGCGAGTCAAAATCTGCGGGGTCAAAAAGCTTTACAGTCGTACTCCCCTGCGCGGGTGTTGAAAGCGCGGCGGTAGTGCCCTCCGAAACGGTCTTGCCACTCTCCGAAAGAGTCCAGTGGATCGCCGTATCGTCGAGAGTGGTAAAGCGTCTGCGGCTCGTGACGGTCACGCTGCCATCGCCATTATATGCAGCCGAATACTGCTGATAGACGCGCTTCATATCGAAATAGCCGGGGCGCGGAGTGCGGTCGGGATAGACGAGTCCGTCGATGCAGCAAATGGAGCTATTCGGGAAATCGCCGAAGTCGCCGCCGTAAAAATAGCGGGCATTGCCGTTTTCATCCGGGACATTGACCGCATGGTCGCACCACTCCCAGATACAGCCGCCGAAATTGTTGTCATACTTCTCGACAAGATCCCAGAACGGATAGACATCACCCGTGCTCATCGAGCAGACATATTCGCACATATAAAAAGGCTTCTTATATTCTTTATTATTGAGATAGTTCTCTATATATTCCGTGCCGGCGTACATACGGCTCTCGACATCCGAGATATCGGCAAAATTCTCGCCCTCGGGGACAGCCTTGAACTCGAGGTGGGAGTTCTCATAGTGGACAAGTGCGCGGTCGTCGCGCGAGCGGATATATTGCGCCATCGCACGGTGGTTGACGCCCGCTCCCGACTCGTTGCCAAGCGACCAGAGCACGACACAGCCGTGGTTCTTGTCGCGCTCAAAGAGTCTCTTTGCCCTGTCGACATAAGCATCGCGCCACTCGGGAGCGGACGAGAGATGCGACCAGCGCGTCCAGTCCCATTCGCCCTCCCAGTCGTAGCCCATGCCGTGGGTCTCGATATCGGCTTCGTCGGTCAGCATTATGCCGTATTTATCGCACAGCGCGAGGAAGCGCGGATCGTTGGGATAATGCGACGTGCGGATCATATTGCAGTTGGCACGCTTTATGAGCATAATATCCTCAATCATATCATCGAGCGTGACGGCGTGACCCGTGACAGGGTTTGAGTCGTGGCGGTTGATGCCACGAGCCTTGACGGCTTTTCCGTTCAGAAGGCAGATTCCGTCCTTTATCTCGAAGCGGCGCACCGCAGTATCGAGCAGAACGATTTCGTCACCGACGGTCAGCCAGAGTTCATAAAGCTCGGGCTGTTCATCGTTCCAGAGAACGGGAGAATCGACGCTTATGTTGAACTTTTCGCCGCCGACGCCTTCGGACACAGTAACTCCGTCCGGCGCGACGAGCTTATATTTTATATCGCACGGTGTGCTGAGCTTCGCTTCAACGCGAAGTTCGGCTGAATTAAAATCATCGGAGACATAGCTTTTGACAAAGATATCATCGAGCCTCTCTTTTCCGCGCGCGAGCAGATAGACCTCGCGGAAAATTCCCGAGAATCTGAAGCAATCCTGATCCTCAAGATAAGTGCCGGGGCACCACTTGACAACCAGCACGCAGAGGGTGTTCTCGCCGCTGACTGCAAAGTCCGTAACATCAAATTCGCTCGTGCAGTGCGACACCTCGCTGAAGCCGACGAACTTTCCGTTGAGCCAGACATAGAAGCAGGAATCCACGCCCTCGAAGTTCAAAAATAAATCGCGTGAAGAGAGCTTTTCATCGAGCGTAAATTTTCTGACATAGAGCCCGCAGGGGTTTTCGTCCGGGACAAACGGCGGGTCGGTCGGGAAAGGATATTCAAGGTTGCTGTAAAGCGGGACATCGTAGCCGCGGTCGGTATAGGTCTGCCAGCTGCGCGGTACGGATATTTTATCAAATCCGCTCTCGCCGACATATTCGGGCGGCTCGCGCAGGACATCTTCAAAGCTTTTGAAGAAGCGGAAATCCCACTCGCCGCAGAGCGGAACAAAATAATCGGACTCACTGCGCTCGCGCGAAGCGGCGGTCTTTTCATCCGCAAAGGGAATGAAATAAGCGCGCGGCTCAAGGCAGTTTACATGGAGCGTTTCAAGAGATTTGTGATAAGCCGGTGTTTTCATCGAATACCTCACAGCAAGAGATTTTATACAACGATAATTTTAATGCTTACAGCCTTCAAAGTCAACAAAAAACAGAGCGTTCGATTGACCACAGGGCAAATTTCGGATATAATTGAAAAAAAGCGAAAGGAGCGCCTATGGATATCTTTGACCTTGCCGTTATCGGCGGCGGACCCGCCGGATACAGCGCGGCGATAACAGCCGCAAAGAGCGGACTGAAAACGGCGCTCATAGAAAAAAACGAGCTCGGCGGAGTGTGCCTGATCCGAGGCTGCATACCGTCGAAAGCCATGCTCCACAGCGCGAAGATTTTCAGGCAAACACTCGATTCCGAAAAATTCGGAGTTACCTGCAAAGAAGCGGATTTCAATCTCGGCGCTGCGCTTGCGCACAAAAATGATGTTATATGTCAGCTGAAATGCGGCATCGCCGATTCGCTCGAACACGCGGGAGTGAAAGTCATAAATGCAGAAGCTCATATAAAAGGCAAGGCGGACGGGCTGTTCATAACCGCCGCAGGTGAAGATGATATATATTCAAAAAATCTGCTCATCTGCACGGGTTCACGACCAAAGGAGCTTGAATTTCCCGGCGCGGATATCACGGATGTGAGCGATGTATATAATCTTGACGCTATACCGAGAAGCGCCGCGATTATAGGCGGCGGGGCATCGGGGCTCGAAGCGGCGGAATATCTGAACGCGCTCGGGTGCAGAGTGTCTGTAATCGAGCAGGCGGAGAGACTTACCCCGACTATGGACAAAGACATAAGCGCATTTTTGCGGCGCAGTCTCAAAAAGAGCGGGATAAATATTCTCACTTCGTGCAGAGCCGTTTCGGCGGACGGTAGAAGTATCAAATACACCGACGCGCGCGGAAAAGAAAAGACGGCCGAAGCGGATATTATAATAAACGCATCCGGCAGAACGGCGTGTTATGACGGGCTCGGAATCGAAAACATCGGGCTTGAAAATCTCAGCACGGACAATCACATGCAAACTGCTGTTCCCGGCGTTTACGCCGCCGGAGACGCGAACCAAAAAGCCATGTCGGCTCATGCAGCATACCGCGAATCGGCAGCGGCGATAAACAATATTCTCGGCAAGACTGACGAGATAGACTATCTCGCGATTCCGCAGGTCGTGTTCACTTTTTCCGAGGCGGCATCGATCGGCGAGACGCTCGAAAGTGCGCTTGCAAAAGGCATTGACGCAGTTTGCGGCGAAGCGCCGCTGCGCTCGAGCGGAAGATTTTTCGCCGAGGGCGGGCAGGACGGATTCTGCAAGATAATATCAGAAAATACAAGCGGCAGGCTGCTCGGAGTTCACATTGCGGGCGGCAATGCGTCGGAGCTGATATACGGCGCGGCGGCGATGCTCGCGAGCAAAATGACTGTTGAAGAAATTAAAAACACGGCGTTCCCCCACCCCACGGTGAGCGAAGCGATAAGAGAAGCCGTTTTCAGATAAGGAGCACTGAGATGTACGACAAGCAATTCAGATTCAACGAGGACGGAGAGTTCAAAATCCTGCTCTTCGGCGACCCGCACGAGAACGACGATGTCAGCTCGGAAAAAGGCAAGGCGAAGCGCGCGGACACGCTGAAATTCCACGAGACCGCGCTCGACGCGCTCAAGCCCGATCTTGCGGTTTATATGGGCGACATATGCGCGGCGTCGCGCAACGACATCGGCATGGAGTCGTTCAAAAGGCAGTTTGAGCGGCTAATTGCACCCGTTGTTGAGCGCAAGATTCCGTTCGCGACAATAATGGGCAACCACGACCACGACTCCGGGCTCGAAGAGGAGCAGACGGAGATTTTCGTGAACACCGAATACTGCGTGACCCGCCGATGCGACGAGGATATCACGGGATATTCAAACTATTACATACCCATTCTAGGCAAGAGCGGCAAGCCGGAGTTCAATCTCTGGTTCATGGACTCGAACAATATTTTCTACGACAAAGAGATTTCATACTACGATGTCGTTCACAAGGATCAGATAGACTGGTACGAGCGAAACGCGGCGAAGCTGCGAAAAGAAAACAAGGGTGCTCCCCTGCCCGCTCTGCTGTTTGAGCACATCCCGGTCGTTGAAGAATATGAGCTTCTCAGAAAGGCGAAGCCCTGGGAGATGTGGAAAGCCGTGCGCGGCTACGGGCATCTCAACAAGAACTGGTATGTTCTCAAAGACGAGGACAACGGATATCTCGCAGAGGGTCCGTGCCCGGCGGATGTCAACAGCGGACAGTTTGAGAGCTGGAAGAAGATGGGCGACATAAAGGGCGCGTTCTTCGGTCACGACCACATGAACAATCTCGCGGGCGAAGTTGACGGAATACTGCTCGCGCAGTGCAAGACCTCGGGATTCCGCGCATACACAGACGGCGGCAGACCGTCCGTCAGGCTGATAACCGTTCACGAGGACGGAAGCTTTGAGACGAGCGTCCATTCGTTCAAGGATTTCGGGCTCAAATGCACCTGCCTGGGACCGATTGAAAGCCGCATAACCGACCGTCAGAGCGTCAACGCTACAATTGCATCGCGTGCGCTCCTCGCCGGGGCGGCGACGGCGGCAGTGATGCTCGGCGCGGGCAAAATCTATCAGATTCTCAAAAACAGGAGGAAATGAAAATGGTGACTCATATAGTATTCTGGGCGCTCAAAGATGAAGCGGAGGGACACAGCAAGCGAGAGAACGCGGAGCACATCAAAGAGATGCTTGAAGCGCTCGTCGGCGTTGTCCCGGGACTTATCGAAGCGAAAGTCGGGATAAACGAAAACGGCGGCAAATATGACGCGGCGCTCTTCTCGAAGTTCGAGAGTTGGGACGCGCTGCACGCATATGACAGCCACCCGGAGCACCTCAAGGTAAGAGCTTTCGTCAAGGCGGTTCGCCTCGAGCGTGAGAGCGTGGATTTTGAAAGCTGATTTTTATTTTTAACATTTAAGAGCCGATGCCCGAAAAGCCCGGCTCTTTTTCTTTTGTGTGAATAAGCTGTTAATTTTGCTTTTTTTTGAGAATTTTGTTGTCATATATAGCTTTGTATGCTACACTGAAAGTGCAGAGAGAAGCACAACGGCAGTTATATCTAAAGCTCACTTCAGGCTCTTGAAAGCGAGGTTTTCTTATGGATATCAACGACAATAAATTAAAGAGATTTTATACCGTATCCGCCGCTATAGGATATATTCTTTGCAGTTTGTACGCGTTCATATACTGTGCGTCCTACGGGCTCGTCCATCTGCACCTGCCGATTTCGTCGGAGTCGGTATTAAACGGTGTGTTCGATGACTTTTTCTATTTCAGCGAAGCGACTATTGTAGTTTTGCTTGTCTTCGATATCGTCTGCGTGGGGTCATATCTCGCGCTCCTGTTCATCGCGTTCGACAAAGGACACCGCCCGCTGCCGTTCAGGCTCTCGATCATAGCGTTTGCAGCGTTCGGCTTAAGCTGCGCGGAATTCGACAAGCCCGACACGGATTTGCGTATATTCTGCACCGTGCTGGCGGCAATATTCCTGCTCATAGGCATTTATACCGCCGTGCTTTGCGTGCGCAATGTGAAGAGATTAACGAAACAAAAGGAGGGGCTTCGATGAAAAAACTCAGAAAAGTTTTAACCGTGCTGCTGCCTGTTGTCGCTCTGTTTTTGGAGTCGCTGCCGTACGGTGCGGTTCTGATTTTCAAGGATTTCCCTGATGGGACAATACGAACGACTTACTCATATTTCAGCCCGACCCCTTGGGGCTACGCAAACTTTCCGCCCGGGATAACGGCGCTTCTCACCTGCGTTTTGCTGATGGCCGCAATCCTGGCGGCGGCAAAGGACAGCCGCAAGGCTCTGCTTCGGGTTTTCGGCATCTCTCTGGCGGCGGCCGCTATTTCGCCCATGCAGCTGTTATATAATATAAATAATTTCTCCGTCACGGGCTGCCTGATAACAGTCACGCTCGCCGCCGAATGTGTTCTGTCGGGAGTACTCGCAAGGAGAAAGTAAGAAAAATACAGAGCCGGTATCATTGCGATGCCGGCTCCGTGTGTTATTTATCTTTACTTTTTTCGCACTGCGAGCAGCAGCCGTTGCAGCCTGAGCAGCCGCAGCATCCGCCGCGCTTTTTCTGCCTGCGTATTGAAGCTATCGCGAGCACAACGAGCAGGGCGATAACGGCTATTACAACAAAATCAACGGGTTTCATACTATCAGGCTCCCTATCTGATAAACGCCGAACGCGACGAGCCACGCGACAACGCACTGGAGAATGACTATGCCTATCGTTGCAAGGGTCGAGTTCATCTCGCGTTTTATAGTTGCAACTGCGGCGACGCAGGGCGTATAGAGCAGAGTGAACGCGAGGAAGCTCGCGGCGGTCAGCGGGGTGAACATAGCGGAGAGTGCGCCGCCGAGGGTCGATACGCTCGTGTTGAGCAGGACTGACATTGTGGAGACAACCGCTTCTTTGGCGGTGAAGCCGGAGATAAGCGCAGTTGCGACGCGCCAATCGGCGAAGCCGAGGGGCTTGAATATCGGCGCGATAAATCTGCCTATGGCGGCGAGCATACTGTTCGCGCTGTCCTCAACGGGGTTGATGCGAGTATCAAAGCTCTGAAGGAACCATATGATAATTGTCGCGACAAATATGACAGTAAATGCGCGCTGGAGGAAGTCCTTTGCCTTTTCCCACAGCAGAAGTGCGACGCTCTTGGGCGACGGAATACGGTAGTTCGGCAGCTCCATAACAAAAGGCACAGGATTGCCGCGGAAAGCCGTATTCTTGAGTATCAGCGCGAGCAGGACGCTGAGCACGATGCCCGAGAAATACAGGCATATCATGACGAGCGCGCCGTGTCCCGGGAAAAACGCCGCCGCGAAGACCGAATATATCGGTATTTTTGCCGAACAGCTCATATACGGGGTCAGCATTATTGTCATCTTGCGGTCGCGGTCGGACGAGACGGTGCGGGTCGCCATTATCGCCGGGACGGAGCATCCGAAGCCGATAAGCATGGGAACGAAGCTGCGCCCGGAGAGACCGATTTTTCTCAGCGGTCTGTCCATAACAAAGGCGATTCGCGCCATATATCCCGTATCTTCGAGAATAGACAGGAAGAAGAACAATGTCACTATTATCGGCAGGAACGAGAGAACGCTGCCAACGCCCGCGAAGATTCCGTCGATGATAAGGCTATGTATAACTGGGTTGATTCCATAGGCAGTCAGCCCCGAATCGACGAGTCCGGTGAGTTTATCTATTCCGAGGCTCAGCCAGTCGGAAAGGGCGGAGCCTATAACATTGAAGGTCAGCCAAAACACGAGACACATAACGCCTATGAACACGGGAATGGCGGTGTATTTGCCGGTCAGGACACGATCGAGCTTCATGCTGCGGCGGTGCTCCTTGCTCTCGTGGCATTTGACGACCGAGCTCTCGACTACTTTTTCTATGAATTCATAGCGCATTTCGGCGAGCGCGGCGTTTCTGTCAAGCCCGGTATCGTTCTCCATCTCGACTATGCAGTGGTCGAGCAGATCGCGCTCGTTGCTGTCCAGTTCGAGCTTGTCCGCCATATCGTCGCCGCCCTCAATGAGCTTTGTCGCGCAGAAGCGACACGGCAGGTCAAGGCGCGAGGAGTGGTCTTCGATAAGATGCACTATAGCGTGGATGCAGCGGTGGACGGGCGAACCGTCGGAGCAGAAGTCCCAGACCTTCGGCAGAGTTTTGCTCTTTGCGACCTGCAGAGCCTGGTCAACAAGCTCGGACACGCCCTCGCCCTTTGCCGCGCTTATCGGCACGACGGGAATACCGAGCGCGTCGCTCATTTTCTTGACATCTATTGTGCCGCCGTTCGAGCGCACCTCGTCCATCATATTGAGCGCGAGCACCATAGGCACGCGCAGCTCAAGTAATTGCAGAGTCAGATATAAATTTCTCTCTATATTCGTGGCATCGACTATATTTATGATACCGTCGGGCTTTTGGTTGATTATAAAATCGCGTGAAACTATTTCCTCCTGCGTATAAGGGCGCAGGGAGTATATTCCGGGCAGGTCGACAACGGAGCTGTCCTTTGCGCCTTTTATCGCGCCCATCTTCTGATCGACTGTGACGCCCGGAAAGTTTCCGACGTGCTGATTAGAGCCTGTCAGCGCGTTAAAGAGAGTTGTCTTTCCGCAGTTTTGATTACCTACGAGAGCAAATATCATTTTGCGTCCTCCTCGGCTCTGACTTCTATCTTTTTCGCATCGTCAACGCGGAGCGTCAGCTCATAGCCGCGCACCATTATCTCTATCGGATCGCCCATCGGCGCGACCTTTTGAAGCGTCACACGGGTTCGCGGGATGAGTCCCATATCGAGCAATCTGCATCTGAGAGCGCCCTCGCCGCCTACGGCGGTTATGACGGCACTCTCTCCTACTTTCAGTTCATTTAGCGTCATATTATCCTCCCGGAAAAGTAAGCCTTGCTTAATTTTAATTTTATACTTCAAGTAAACGCTTGTCAAGAAATCGAGACAGAAAGACGGCAAAAAATCCTGCCCCGCCGACGGTTCGTACAGTCGGCGGGGCAGGTTCGTTTAATCGGAAGATTTTCTTTTTTGCTGCCGTTTTAAAGCAGGGCGCGGTTTACGCACGCTCGAGTATCATCGTGCCGAGGTTATAGAGAAGGCAGTCATCCGGCAGAAGTGAAATCTCCGCAAAGGAATCAACCTTTTCGCCCAACACCTCGCCTTGAATCCCGGTGTCATAGTAGAACTTTCCGTCTTCTTCCTTCCATACGGTACTCTCCAAAACCGCATATCCGTTTTCGCGGATGTCCGCGCCCTGCTTTTTCGCCTCTTCGCGCACCTCTTCGGGCACGAATAAGAGCGTGTTGAGCGTTCCGTCCGGTGCAAATTCCATGATATATTTGCACATCTGGACAATTTCGGCATACATATCGTTATCGACCTGACTGTCTGCCGTAAAGACTTTCTCGCCGTCCGGGGTAACCAAATGCATTTCCCTGACTTTCCAAAGTCCGCAAATATCCATATTATTTTCCTCCTGTTATGCCCACGGGTCGGCTTCCTTCGGGGTGCGCACGCCTGTTAGCAGGTACTGCTCCCACAGGAACCACTTGCCGTCGGAGCCGCGCTGGCGCATCTTAATGGGACGGGGATCGTCCGCACCGCCGCAGGGAATGAACAGCTTCATGTAGTCCTTCTCCTCGCCGGATACGTGATTGCTCTCAATGATGATTGTATAGGGCTGAGAGGGAGTGTAGTTATTGTCGGGCGTTGCGCCTACGAAGTAGGTGAACGGGAGATAGGTCTTGCCGTCGCGGAAGCGGTCGTTGAGGAAGGATATCTCCTGACCGTTGAGCGGACGGGGACCTCTGAGCCAGTTGAGCATCTCAAGGCCGATATTCTTATCCGCCGCATAGGCGCAGAGGGCAAGGACGGTCAGAGCCGCCGTCTTAAACGGTGTGTCAAGGCTCGCCTCGGGGAGCGCCTGCATTTCGGCAAGGCTCTCGGGCAGAGAAGCGAAGGTGAACTGCTCTCTCTTGTTGCCTATCGACTGTATGGCAGAGGTCGCCGCCTGCTGCGCCGTGCTCTTAAGCTTATCAAATATACTCATATAATCTCTCCTTTTTCAAATGCTATTGCTTCTTTTTTCTGAGGGCAACCGCCACTCCGGCTATTATGCCGCCTATTGCAAGGCAGGCTATCGCTATCAGGACAACCGCCTTCACGGAGAGTGTTTTCCCCGTGCTGTCCTGCTTCGCGGCCGTGGTGGACTCGACAGAGCCGGGCTCGCCTATATCGGTTTCCATACCGACTGCGCTTTCATCCGGCGCCTTAACGCTGCCCGGCTCGGAGGTCTTTTGAACCCCGGAGGTTTTATCCGCGCCCGGGGTCACCGGGGCGGGCTTCTGTGTCGGCGCGGCCTTTTCGACTACCGTGACGGGAATGACGCTCGAATACGCCTTACCGCCGAGCTTTGTCTCAACATAGCAGACATAGTAGCGCGTCCCGGCCTTTTCCGTGTCGCAGACGAGAATAGGATCTTCCTCCGAGTACCCCTCGTTCGCGCCTATGGCTACAATATCCTTGAGCTTGCCGGTAGTTGTTTCATACCATAAATATGACTTAACCTCGTCACCGTCCGATGCCTTGGCGTCGCAGTAGAGCTTGAGGACCTTGCCCTTTTCCACTCTGACCGACGCCGACACTTTAAGCTCCGGTGGGGACTTGCTTCCGCCTACGGAGATATAAGCCCTCGCCGAGGTCACGCTGCCGGTTTTGTTTGAGACGATACAGTAGATTTCCGCCCCGTCAAGGGCACTCCCGATACCGTTGATAAAGAAAGTATTCCCTTTATCGTTCGAGCCGTAGCCGCTTCCGAGAACACCGTCCTGCCACGGATGGCCCTCGGCAAAGGACTTGTTGGTGTCATATGTAACGCCCTTGTACACGATGAACCAATGGTAGGAAAGATTATCTCCCGCTGCCTCTACGCTCCAAGATGCCGCACTGTTTTCCGGGAAGGTTCCGTTCTGCGGCTGATGGGTAATCACTATATTACCCGCAGCAAGCGACGGGGTTAACGCAAATGTCGCTAAGATGAGAATGAAGATTAAAACTGCTGTTGCTTTTTTCATAGACACCTCGCTTTCTTTGCGGCGGCTCAGAACTTACCGCCTCCGCCGCCGTGTGTCTCTCCGGAGGAAGATGTATGCGTACTGCTTCCGCCGGAGCTACCGCTGTCAGTATTCTTCGGTTTTGCCGTGCGCGTAACGGTATTGTACAGAAACGTGTCCTTGCTCTCCGTTATATTAAGGCTGCCGCTCTTCATATAGTCGCCTGCCGCCGCCTGGAAGCGCACTGTCTTGAGCTGTGCCTTCATCCTGCCGACTATAAACATCGCAAGGCCGATGCCCACCAAAATCGAGATCACAATCCAAACTATCGAAAGAGGTCCCTTGGGCAGATTGCTCTTGTCGTAGGGCTCTCCCTCTCTTGACTTTGTGATGAAATCATCGGAGAGCTCGGCAAAGGTGTTGAATGCGGCGGCATAGTTGCCGTCACCCAAATCCTCTACCATCTGCTCGCCGATATACTGGATTCCGGCATCCGTAAACGCGGTTATGCCGTAGCCGCAGGTGGATATCCACCAGTCGCGGTCCTCCATGCTGACGAGGAACAGCAGACCGTCTCTTTTTTCTCCGTAGCCGTATTTGCAATAATCATAGATATCGTCGGCATATTCCATGGGCTTTTTGCCGTCCAACGTTTTGGTCGTCACGACTATTACATCCATTTTCTGACGTTCGCTGAGCTCGTCGAGCGTTTTTATAAGGGCTTCTCTCTCACTTTCCGAGAGGAGCTTCGCCATATCCTGAACGCGCTCGTATTCGCTTACAAAGCCGTCCGCATCCACCGCAAAAGCCGGGATAACCGTGCAGAAGCAGAGGGCAAGGACAAATATCATCGCAAGTATTCTCTTTTTCATTGTTATCCCTCCTTTACAGTATTCCTGCAAAATGCAGAAGCCACGCAATGCCGCAGGCGGCAGCGCTGAGCGCCGCGGCGAGTCCCACCGTCCACTTTGTGGCGGCCGACTTATCGAGCGGAAGATTGCCGACAAATTTGCCGGTCTGTCCGTTCATGGCAAAGGTATATTTTTCTCCGTTCCAGGTTGTGTTCAGCAGCCACACGGGATAGAGCGCATACTTTGCCTTTCCGCCATGGAACTGCACCGAGCTGCTCTCGGCATTGACCGTTGCATAGCCCTGAACCGTCGAGGCAAAGGCATCCTCCGTGGAGCGCCTGACGCGCTGATTGGCGCGGTCGATGCTCTCCTCGGCGGTCACATCGTACTTATCCGCAAAATAGCCCGCAAGATAAGCCGTCTGGAAATCCAGAGCATCGGAATAATCGTAGGGCTCGACGGACTCCATGAGATCGTCCGGCATTTTGGATGAGCCGTCCACCGGGACATGCTCAAAGCCGACGCTTCCGCCGCGATGAATCATATAATAGCTCGTCTCGGTGTATCTGTAATCCTCGTCGCTCCATGTGCGAACCTTGGTTGCACGGTAACGCACCTGCGCGTCGACATCGGTATCAAAGAGCCAGAACGGGACATAGACGCCCTTTACCTCGTCGATATGATTCTGATCCTTGAAAATCTTGGGCAGAAGCTTCTTTCCGTTGAGGTGCTTCATCAGCCCCGCCTTTGCCGCCTTCTTATCGAGCTTGAACGGGATCACGATGTCGGGCTTGAGCAAGCCCGCGAACTGGTTCATCATGACTACCGGATTGCCGCAGAACGGGCAAGATGTTGCCGCCGTATTGGCATCGCCCACTATCTCTCCGCCGCAGGATTTGCATACATAAGAGCGTAACCCCTCAATCTCGCTCTCCTGCCACTCACTGCCCGCGGAGGTCTCCCATTCCATATTGTCCGCCTGTTCGCCCTGAAGCTCGGCGTCGTAGCTCTTGAGTGCATCCATTTCAAACTCAGTGCCGCAGAAAGGGCACTTCATCTTCTGGAGTGTGCTGTCAAAAGCTATTGCGCCGCCGCAGCAGGGACATTTATATTCCTGCAAGGTTTGCATTGAAAAACTCCTCTCTTAAAAGAACATTAACCGTCAAGCGTCTTTATGTTTTTACCGCCGCAAAAGCCGCATGGAATTTTCTGTACCGACATAAAGAAAAGTCGAACTAACGGTATTTTGTTTTTTGCCGTTTTCAAAAGCTGTTCATTGTATTTGCAGCTACGCAGGTCGGCGATACACACAAATGCGCGGTTCTTTTGCCGAAGATAAATCTTACAGCCCACCTGCGTAAACGCCGTAAAACCGATATCCTCCGCCGCATTAATATCGGCTCCGAAGCCTTTAAGCTTCTTTTATCCGTCTTTTTCTCTCGGCACGAAGCAATGACCTGCCGGCCGTAAGCTCATCTCCCCTTTCCGTCAAGTCGCTTTTTCGGCAAGCTGATTTGTTTATTCGCCTTTTGCAGCGCCGCGAAAGGCTTGGATCGGGCGGGAATCGAGCCGCATTAAACCTCCGCCTTTCGGGACGCCGATTACCACTGCTTTATCAGGCGAGCGGCTTGCCGCATTCCGGGCAGAATTTGGGCATAGCCTGACCGGGCGCGGGCGACCAGCCGCAATTCGGGCAGCCGCTAACCGAAGCGGGCTTCAGAGAGCCGCAGTTTGCGCAGAATTTGCCTGTATTCTGCGCGCCGCAGGACGGGCACATCCAAGCTGCCGCTGCCGCCTGCTGCTGAGGCGCGGGGGCTGCCGCATATCCGGCCGAAGTCGCTGCCGCATAACCTGCCGCGGGGGCGGCTGCATATCCCGGTGCGGGGGCTGCCGCATATCCGGGGGCGGGATTCGACGGTCTGTCGCCGCCGTATACCGTGCGGTTCATCATGCCGTCGCCGTCCCATGTGCGGTAACGGTTATCACGGCGCAGAAGTATATCCTTGAGCTCGTTCATCTTGCGCTCATACTCGCGGTAGAGGTCGGTATACGGGCTGTCGGGGCGGCTTCCGTCGCTTATCTCAAGCTCGATACTGTCAAACCACGGAGAGTTCACGCGGATAACCACATCGAACTCATAGTCGCACTCATAGCGGGGCGGCTGATAGCTCTTTCTGTTTCCGTCGGAATCCTCGAAGAATATCTCTTCCCTGTTTTCTTTTATATTTGTGTCGACCGCAACAACCTGCGAAAGCTTAATAATATCGGGATTGGCGCTGCGCCAATTCGAGCTTCCCGTAACGATAAACGCCTCGGAGACAGTGCTGATATACACTTTTTTGCTTCCGTCGAACATCACGTCGGGGTTAAAATCTCTGACGAGCTTCTCGTTTTCCTCGCGGTAAGCGAGCTGACGCTTGATATCCTCGACCGTCGAGCGGCGGCGTTCGCTGAAGAACGGAGACAGCTTCGCGGCGCAGCTCTTGCAGAGATTGCCGTCTTCAAGCTTGCGGTTTCCGAGAAGTCCTATTTTCTCGCCGCAGATATCGCAATATTTCTTATCAAATAATCCCATAGTGTTTCCCTCCTGTTATTTTTTCGGTCGCAGTAACGACCCGTTTTGCGCTGTCAGCCTGCAAACCGTATCATAAGAACGATTTCAGCAGCTCAAACAGCTCTTTTTCACCCATGCCGTTATATTTCATCGAAATAACGCTGCCGTCGGCAGAAGCCGGCCTACGCAAAGCAGACTGTCCGCTTCGTCATACACATTCTCTCCCGCCTCTGTCCCCGGTTGAGGCTGTTAAGCACAGCGCCCTCGGGGATATGTGGCAGCTCGGAATTTTTCGGCGAAGCTTGCTTTTTCGCTAAGCGGCGGTGACACCGCACGCCTGTGGCAACGCCAAACATGAGCGTCGCGAGCAGAATCAAAATTATGAGCAGCGCCTTCATCGGCCGTCTTATTTTTTATCGCTATCGTCAAATATATCTCCGCACTCGGGGCAGAACTTCGGAGGATTGGATGGATCCTCGGGCTCCCAGCCACACTTATCGCAGCGGTAGAGAGGAGCGCCCTCGGGCTTTTTAGCTCCGCAGTTCTGGCAGAACTTGCCCTTATTGACGGTTCCGCACGAGCAGGTCCAGCCGTTTGCGTCAGCGGGCTTCGGAGAGCCGCACTCGGGGCAGAACTTGCCTGTCGCGGTAGCGCCGCACTGACATTTCCAAGCGCCTGCCGCCGGCTCGGGAGCGGGCTTCTTTCCGCCGCAGTTCGGGCAGAAGTTACCGGACACCATATTGCCGCACGAGCACTTCCAGCGCGCCATATCGGGGCCGTCCGTCGGCTGCTGCGCCGCCTGCTGCTGAGCCTGCTGCTGCTGTTGCTGCTGACCCATGGCGAACAGGTTCTGAGCGTTCATGCCGCCGCCTGCGTTCATAGCCATGCCCATGCCCATAAAGCCGGTCATTGCGCCTGCCTGGTTGCCGGCCGCGGTCTTCATGGCGTCCGCCTGAGCGCCGACAAGGGTTGCCGCCGCCATGGTGGGATCGCGCATGATAGCTGCACGCTGAGCCTGCTTGATGAGCTCCGCATCCTCTTCGGGGAGGGTGACCGAGCCGAGGGCTATTGTGACGACCTTGAGTCCGCGCAGCTCGCTCCACTTTGCGGAGAGGGCGGCGTTCATAGCGGTTTCAAGCTCGGTGTTGTGAGCTACTATCTGATTGGGGCGAAGCTCAAGGTCGGAGAGCTGAGCAAAAGCGGGCTGAAGCGCGCTGATGAACTCTGTCTTGAGCTGATTGTCTATCTCTTCGCGGGTATAATCCTGCTCGACATTGCCGCAGACATTGGTATAGAAGAGCATGGGGTCGTCTATCTTATAGGAATATACGCCCGAGCAGCGGACTGCGACATCGATATCAAGGCCTATCTTCGAATCGACGACACGGAACGGAATCGGGTTCGGAGTGCCGAACTTGTTGTCCATCAATTCCTTGGTGTTGAAATAATAGACACGCTGATCCTTTCCGGTATCTCCGCCGTAGGCGAAACGCTTACCGATGGTCTGGAATGTCTTTTTAATGCTGTCGCCGAGAGAGCCAGAGAAAATCGAGGGCTCCGTGGAGGCATCATATGTAAACTCGCCGGGCTCCGCGCAGAACTCGACTACCTTGCCCTGCTCGACTATCATCATGCACTGTCCGTCCGCAACGGCTATACCCGAGCCGTTTGTGATGATGTTGTCGCTGCCCTTTGTGTTTGACGATCTGCCGCTTACGCGCTTCTGTCCTTTGGTAACAAGAAGCTCCTTCGGCATTGCCTCGCAATAGAAAAATTCCTTCCACTGATCGGCAAGAACGCCGCCGACTGCGCCTGCACCGGCTTTAATAAGTCCCATAAATAAAAACTCCTTTGCAATATTATTTTATTATATTATTTCGCGGGGTGATTCCCCTTTTTGACTGTTTATCCTACCGCTTCGTCAAAGAGCAGCGGCTCACTCTTCAAAACATAATCGGTTTTTCCGTCGCGTCCGTCATAGGTGAGCACTTTTCTCGCGGCCATGCCGCCCTTTTCGGCTTCTATGGCGGCGGTGGGAACAGTCTCGGCAAGGCTGCCGTCGAACTCATAAACCTCGCCCTTTTTGACCTTCACCGAGAAGAGGATACCGTCCGACTCCATCTCGTTATCGGCTTCGTTATACTTGAGCTTTACGAGCGTGACGATGACTCCGTCAACATTCGAGACAAAGCGTATCCTGTCGTTCGGATAAATCGCGCTCCCGGTCTTAAAAATCTGCACCGGGTCGCCGAGAGCCCTGTATGACGCGGAGCTTGAATCGGTATAGAGCGAGAGCTCAAACGCATCCTTCGTCACATCGTACTCCGTCATAACTTCCTCGGTAGTCTGCATATCCCCGTCGCCGGTCGTCTCATCGGTATTGCCCGTTTTACCGCAGGCAAAAAGGGTGAGGGCGAGGACAAGGACCAGAAGAACCGACAGGATTGCCGAAATGCTTTTCTTCATTTTCAAACCTCCGTTCACGGCAGCAAAGTCCACAGGTCGGAAATTGCGTCATATTCATATACCACCCTGTCAAGGTGGTTAAAGCACACATTTATCTCGCGCACGAAGCTGTCTTCGCCGCTTGTGCCGAGGGCATAGATATTGTAGCGGATTCCGTCCTGCTCCATATACTCGCCCGTATCCAAAATCGCCATGCCGGAATCGACATATTCGGCGAAGCCCTTGCTGCATTCGCGCATCTGTTTGACCGCCTCATCCAAGGGTATGTCATACTTCTCGCCGCGCTTTATCTCCGTTCCCGAAATATTCGACGGAAGCGTCATTTTTTCGGAAGAAGTCGAGGATATCGCCGCTTCTGCGGTGGTGCCGTCCGATGTTTCGGGAGTCGGCTTTTTGTCCTTAGCGCAGCCTGCCGACAGCATAAGGGCAACCGCCGTCAACAGAACCGCTGCCGTTATCAGCATTCTTTTCACTGCGGGGTCAAGCCTCCTTTTCGCGGGTTTCTTCTTTTTTGTCCGCCCTGCCGAAGCTCGACGAGGCGGAATAGGGATTCAGATTCTTTTTCGGCTCATCCCGCACGCTCGCGCAGTCACCCGCCCAGCTGATGAGCAGAGTGCGCAGCAATATGATAAAAAACCATATTATGAGCAGCGAAGCGAACCACCATATGGAAATTTTAAGGATGAAATGGGCGGCAAGCAATATCCACGCGGGCACCGACCAGCCGAGGTTGAATACGAGGTTCATCAAAAAGCAGAGCATAAAGCCCCCGAAATCGCGTTTTCTCACGGTTTGTCTCCCCTTTCTTCAAATACATCCCAAATACTGCACATATATAATATCAAAAAAAATGTCCGAGCACACTACCCCCTCGGAGTAGTTTTGATCGAAGAATGCGAAAAGGCTCGGATATGCAATTTTACCGCACAACAAAAAGCCTGCGGTCGGAAGGGTCGGAGACAAGCTCCATATCACTCAAATTTTCCTCAAGCACATCGAAGCATGAGGTGGCGACGGTCTTTATCTTCCCGTTTTTTTCCGCTTCGGCTCGCGTTATGCCGAAGAATTTGTCCATATTCATCATATCGTATTCCTGAAGCCCTACGCTGACGAGCTGCTCTGGCCCGATCTCTTTTCCGTTGAGCTCGACATTGAGCAGTCTCTTCTCCGAGCGGGAATAGACGACCCTGAGTCCGTGCGAGAGCTGGTAGAACTCCGTTTTTCCGTCGAGCGCCTCGTCGCGCAGAATATACATGAGCACCGAGCGCAGCTGTTCTCCGGTCAGATATATGCGCTCTATTTCATTTTTATACGGGAATATCTCCGCCAAATCCTGGAGCTGGACTATGGGGCCTAACTGCTCGTATCTGATACTGCCCGAGCCGAGCAGCATTATATCCAGACCGAGCGCATCCTTGAAAATATCGCTGAATATGCGCCCTATCTGCGTCTCCTCGTTGCGTTTGCGATGAAAATATTCCTCTTTGAAGCGGGTGACTACCCGACTGTATTTCACATCCGTCTGATTCTTATATTTTTCAATGACCCGCTCTAACTGAAGGTCGCGCTCGCAGTTGTCCTCATTTATCGGAACGAGCTGCCAGGTGTAGCTGTCTATGCAATTGCCGTCGGTATCGACCGTGATATCAAAGCGGCCTATCTGAGAGGTGCCGTTCGCAGCCTGAACTATCGGTATCCCGGCAACTACCGCGGGCTCGCTGAGCATTGTGTGGCTGTGGCCGCCGATTATAATATCGACTCCCCAGCGCGGGTCGAGATTCGCGGCAAGCTCCTTGTCCGCCTCAAAGCCGATATGGGTCAGGAGAACCGTAAAGTCTATATCGACGGACTGATAGCTGTTGCATATCTTTCCGACCTCTGCCGCCGCCTCATAGACATCGAGGAACGAGCCGATGAGCTTATCCTGCTTTGTTTGCGAGAGCACCTGCTCGGTAAGAAGTCCGATAAACAGCACCTTCATGCCGTCAATCTCGAGAATCTCGTGGGATTTGAAAAGGCGCGTGCCGTTATTTTTCAGATATATATTCGCATTGATTATCGGGAACTTTGCGCAGCGCTCTATAAATAAAAGATGCGCTATGCCGTAATCCACCTCGTGGTTGCCGAGGGTCACGACATCGGGCGCTAAAATATTCATTATTTCAACGGTCGACAGTCCCTTGTACTCGCTGTCTATGAGCGAGCCGCGGAACATATCGCCGGAGATTGAATAGACTACATTTCGCTCCTCGCGGCGCACCTTGCCGACATAGCCCGAGAGCATGGAGACCCCGCCGATAAGCCTGTCATCGACCTCCTTGGCCATAAAGTCGCCGTGCATATCGTTTGAATGAAGGAGCGTAAGCTTTTTCAGATGTTTCATTTTATTGCACACTCACCGAAATATTTCGCCGATTTGATTATAACAAAACAAAAAAGAATACGCACTACCCGAAACGGGTAGTATTGTCAATAGAGCGGATTTATCCACCCGTTTGATATCATGTAGAAAGCGAGGTCGACCGACCTTGCGAAGCCTGTTTTTGCGAGCATATTCTTCTTGTGGTACTTCACCGTGTCCTCGCTGATATAGAGCTCGGCGGCAATCTCTTTGTTGGTCATATGCTTGCACATCAGGCGCAGTATCTCCATTTCGCGCTCCGTCAGCGGCGCCTCGCCCTGCGGCATGGGGATGGTCTTCGGCTCGGGGAAGCATCCGCCGCCCGACATAACGTCGCGCGCGGTCTGCTCGAACTCGGAGAGGCTGCGGCTCTTATATATGAATGCGTGTGCGCCCGCCTCCTTTGCGCGCGGGGCATAGGATATCTCGTCAAAGGCGGTCATAACTATCACTTTTATATCCGGGAAGGCATCGCGCACCTCTTTTGTTGCACGAAGTCCCGACGCGCCGCCCTCGGTGCAGACGTCCATAAAGACTATATCCGGCGAGAGCTCGCCGCACATTCTCACTGCATGGTCGGCGCAGGAAATCCCGCCGACAACGCAGAAATCCCCGCTCTCGTTAAACAGGCGCTCAAGGGATTCGCGCATTGATTCGTGGTCATCGACAACCAGCACTTTTGTCACAGGGTTTCACCTCCGGGAATAAAGACTGAAAGGACAAATCGGGGCTTCGTTTCAACTCTCACGCTGCCGTCAAACAGCCCGACTTTTCTTCGTATCGAGCTGAGTCCGCCGCCCTCGACGGGCTCGGACTTAGGCGGAATACCGTTGTCGGTTATCCTCATGGAGAAATTGCCGCCGCTCTGTCCGAGAGATATGTATACCTCCGACGCGAGTCCGTGGCGCACGGAGTTTGTCACCGCCTCGGTTATTATATCCATACCGAGCCACGCAAGGCTCTCCTTTGCGGGCAGGTTTCCGTCTATAATAAGCGTCACGCCTATCTCCTGCATGAGTCGGCAGAGAGTCTCCAATCTGTCGGCGGCGGTAGTCACAGCCTCCCTGCCGCTGAGCTCCTCCGGCAGGTTATAGGCGAATCTGCGAATTAGCTCCTCATCGGGCTCCTCGCCCTCGCGCAGGCTGCGGAAAAGCAGGGCGAGGCGCTGACCCAAAATATCGTGGAAGCGGCTGCGGATTCTCAGCATCTCCTCCTCGCGGCAGAGAAAACGAACCTCGGATATCATCTCCTTGAGCTCGAGTCCTCTGCTCTGAAGCATGGCGCGCTGGGCGTTGAGCTCATTCGTTAGCATCCACTGCTCGGTAACATCCGCCGCCGAAAGCTGAACATAGCGTCTGTTTTTAATATATATATCGCATCTTGTGAAGAACCAGACCTTGCCGTCGGGCAGGATAAACACGGTTTTTCCGTCGATAACATTGGAGCTGCAGCTGTCCGAGACATCGCCCGAGAGCAGGCGTTCGTAGAACTTCTTTCCGTCCCTGTAAACCTCGCCGCAGAGCACCTGCATGAGCCTCTGCATACGTCCGTTTACAAGCAGTATATTTCCGTCCGGCTCGCAGAAAAGCAGACCCGAATGGAGCTCATCGAGCGCGAGCTTGACGGAATCGCGCGACAGCTCGTTTTTTATATCCCTGCGGCACACGCGCATAAGCAGCAGCGCGCGGGCAATCAGCAGAAGCTCCGCCGCGCAGAAGATGACCGCCGCCGCTTTGTACGGCAGGAGGTCTATATACGGCAGGGAGACGGACGAGACGACCGCACAGAGCAGAACATCATAGACTCGGCCGACACAGGCTACGGCTATGCACGACACGGCAACCGCCACAAACACGCCGTATCTCATCACCTCATATTCGCTGCCCGCGGGCAGGAACATCCAAGCGTTCAGCTGAGCGCGCGCGACGATAATGAGCATAACCAAGCTCTGAGCCGTGACCGCTGTCTGAGAAATATATGCGGCCGTGCGTTTTCTGTCCCTGAACGCACTGCGCACCACCGTATAGACGAGCGCAGCCGTCTGAAACCCGACGCAGAAAACAGATATCATACATATGAGCACTCTGGCGGGCTCCGTGAGAGAGTATAAAAACATCAAGGCGCTTTCCCTCCCTTCGGCACGCGCAGACTGATGCCCGCAGTCTCATCGAGGTCCTTTACCGACACTGTGCCGCCGACACCCTCGACTGCCTTTTTCAGTTCGTCGCTCATAAACTCTTCGCCGCCGTCAAAGGATGAGGGGAGCAGCTTCATCTCCGTCATGCCGTCTGTATCGGCAAGACGCTCGAGCAGCGTATTTTCTTCACCCGCGCACGAATCAAGCACGGAATAGAAGAAATCGTACATCACGCTGCCGCAGCGCGGAGACAGCGAACCTTTTGCGGTGCAGACGGTGCTTATTCTGATATCGGCGTAGGACGCGAACTCGGAAAGCTCGTCGATATAGACGGCCAGCTCCTCCGCAGGCATATCCCCGCCCTCCTGCTCCTTGAAGAACAGGCTGCATCTGCGCTTTATGTAGCACATCAGCAGAGTTATTCGGGCGATGTCCCGCTGCTTGTTGTTCGAGCGTTCAAGCCCGTCTATCATATCGTTCATGCGCTCGAGGTGGCGTTCCATCTCGGCGTTTAAAAGCTCCATGAGGCGCACGTTTTCCTCCGCCGCGGCGAGCCTGTACTTGCTCTCGCGCTCCGTGACAAGGAGCTTGTTTGCGGAGGTCAGCTTCAAGACGTTTTCGCGTATCTCCTGCTGCATATTGAGTATCTCGGCGATACTCTCCTGCCAAACTATCATGCCGCCCGGTATGCCGTCGGCGTAGAGCAGGGTGTCGCCGTGCAGAAGAAGAGGATGCTTTATATCGTCGCGGAGCTTTTCCCAATCCTCGCGTGATATCGGCCGAGCACCGGCAGAGCTGAACTCGGCATTGCCCTCGGAGTCGATTATCTGCATTCTCAGGGGTGAATTGGAAAAGAGCACGGCATATTTTTGATTGACGGGCACAAGTCCCGTTCTCATCGCAAGCTCCGCAAACGCGAGCGCAAAGACGCACGAGACGGTTGTTATATCGCTGTCGCGCGCCACGGGAACGCCTGCGGCATATGCCGCGCAGTAAACGAAAAGAAGAACCTCGCTGAGTATCGGCAGAACGAGCCTCGAACGGTTGAAGCCGCGCATAGCCTTTCGCACCAAAATCGCGGTTGACAAAATCACCGCCGCGACGATAAAGGCAAAAATAAGATAATAGCCGAAGTTATATGTATAGCCTCCGCTGAAGGTTTTTATATCTTCAAACTTAAAAACCCAGCCGTGCAGATCGTTTGTGAACACCATCAAAAGCAAAACCGCATAGACGGCAAAGCCCGAGCAGACAAATATCTTGCGCTGCCGAACATTCCCGGAGGAATCGATCATCAGAGACAGGATAAGCATAAGAAGCGGCAGACCCATCATAAAAACATAATAGGCATACCAGAGATAGCGCCCCATAACGGGGTTCCCGTCCGTCTGATATTTCAAAATACAGACGAGCATCCAGGCTATAACCATGCCGCCGAGCGCGCGGACAAGCATTCGGATATCCTTGCGCTGGACTCTGCGCAGGGCAAAGCCCATCCAGATTATCGCCGTCATTATGACAGCCGCGCCCAAGAGCTTATGCTCAAACGATTCCGCAGAGGAATACAGACGGCTTCTGAACACTCCGCGTTTGAAAACGCCGATAAAATTCTCCGTCTGCCTCGCAAATTCTACGGCATCGCCTACCCTTTCGGCGCGCCCGTATTCGGACAGAGACGGATAGTTTTCGCCCTGAGCTTTGTCGGCGCGGAAGCCCGCCGCGGCGATTGCATCCCCGGCATTCTGCGAAAACTTCATCTCATAGCCCGACAAGACGCCGACTCCATAGAGCAAAGTGCCCTCGGAGGGGATTATTATTTCGATATTTTTTCCCTCGCGCTTCATAAGCGCGGCCTGGTAATCCCAGCAGATATTGACGGGGGCGTTGATTTTGTCGTAGCTCAGCCTTCCGCTTTTGTTGAGCTTATGCAGCAAGCCGACTGCCTCGCCGGACATATAATTCTTCTCAAGCCCGTAAGACACGGCGGCAAAAAGCATCCGCTCATACCGGGACGTAAAGCCCACGGGACAGGATATATTTTCGAGATCGCGCCAGCCTTTTATCTCCCCGTCAAAGCGCGAGCGGTCAACGGCGATAACGGCGGCGGTGGCAAAATGCTCGTACCAAATTCCGCCTGTTCCCGCGTCTTTCGAGGCGCGTGCCTGAACGTCAAAGAGGGCAAACGCCTTATCCTCTCCGTCAACGGACGAGAGCAAAGACGCGAGACCTTCGCCATCGCGGACGGTGCAGTCGGGCGCGATGTCGCGGAGCAGGTCAATATAGGCGGGGTCCGTATCGCGGGCAAACACAGTCTTTTCGTCCGACTTTATATTACAGCCCGAAAAGCAAAAAGCGACGGCAAAAAGCAGGAGCACAGCGACACCGAGTCTGCCCTTGTGCATCCGCCTCACCTCCGTCCGTGCGCCGAAGCGCAAAATTTCCGATACAGTATACCGAGTTTATTATATTATACTCAACCGTTAATTTCAACAAAAAGCGTTCCGTTTTTGCCATAGTTTGCACAAAAAGGTCAATTTACGGGCGGAGTGTTGAAATAAATCGCCGGCGCGGAAAATTATCTTGATTTTCGGAATGATATCGTGTATAATACTTGCGTTCAGAATACCCGCCGGTGTGATGGAATTGGCAGACGTGCCGGACTCAAAATCCGGTGGTGGCGACACCGTACCGGTTCGACCCCGGTCACCGGCACCAATACCCCGTTCTTTCGAGCGGGGTATTTTTCTTTGCGGAACAAACTTTCCGCAGCCGGACTGCGCGGAGACGTTTTTTGCCCTTAAAGTTTCGTCTCGGGAACACCGGACAACACGTGTCGGTATTTTGACCAAATTGCCGCCGTCCCTTTTGTGAAACCTGCTCAAATATATCCGTGTACTTGAAAAGCCTTTTTACATATGGTATAATCTTTTAAAATTATGTGTATTATGTGTAAAATTTTGCACATGAATTCGCACATAAAAACCGTATCGAAAAACCACACAAAAGGAAGGTAGAAATGAGCAAAGGAAAAAACAAGGCGCCGAGCGGAGCTATTAAGCACAACACCTACACCGGCAAAGAGCTGACAGGTTACTTAGTAGGTCTCGCAGGACAGAACATCATCTACAACATCATCGCAGGCGGACTCCAGTACTACTGGCAGTCAATTATTTTTTTGCCGGCGATGGCCATCTCGGTAATATTCTTCGTCGCCCGCGTTTGGGATGCTATCAATGACCCGATGATGGGTTCGATAGTTGACCACACCAGAACAAAGTGGGGTAAGTGCAAGCCCTACCTCATGTTCGTCCCGATCCCGATAGGAATCATTACCATTCTCACATTCTGCAACAAGACATACACCGACTACACATCGACCGGTGCGCATGTACTGATTATCGCCTGGGCGGCAATCTCCTACATTCTCTGGGGTATGTGCTACACCGTCGGCGATATTCCGCTCTGGGGTGTAACCTCGCTTATGACCGACGATGAGAACGACAGAGCAAAAGCTCTCTCGCTCGCCCGTATCGTCGCAAACCTCGGCGCTATCGGCATGCTCATCACTTTCGCAGGAAAGGCTCTCTCCCCCATGTTCCAGGAGAAGAAAGGCCTTGACCTTATTCATGCGGACAAGATGTCCTATATCATAATCGCCGTTATCCTTACGATATTCGCAACTATTCTCTTCCAGTTTTCCGGCTTCTCTGTCAAAGAGAGAGTTCAGCAGTCCGAAAAGAAGTACACCATGAAGGAGAACTTCAAAATCGCGATCTCCAACGATCCGTTCAGAAGGCTCCTCCTCTCGGGCATTCTCAGAAGCCCCATCATGCTTCTCTCGATCGTCGGTCTGTCGCTCGTTATGTACTACTTCTTCGACAACAACCTTGCCAATCTTGTTGTTGACGGCCAGCTTCAGATTATAAAAATCGTTCAGCTTCTGGTTATGGCTATCGGCCTTCTCGGCGGTATGATCATCGGTACTGCCGCCACGCCGAAGATGTCCGCAAAGTTCGGCAAGAAGCAGCTCTATAACTTCTATTCAATCGCCGGTGCAGTTCCCTATGCAATGATCTTTGTCGTCTATAAAATAGCCGGCGGCAACCTTATGCAGAACATGGTTTATGTCGTTTTGATGGCTATTATGATGTTCGCGGCTTCCTGGGCAATGGGCTCGATAAACATTCTCCAGTCGATAATGATAGCAGACTGCGTTGACTACGAGGAGTACAAGAACGGCGTTCGCACTGACGGCGTGTTCTTCTCCGGCCAGTCCTTCATCACCAAGCTTGCAATGGGCGTTTCCTCGCTCATCTCCGGCTTCATTTATTCGGCTGTTCACTACACCGCCGAATACATCGAGACTCTTAACCTCGACCTGGCGGCAGGAAAGTATCATTTCTACGAGGCAAACGACGGAAAATACGCTATGGCGATGTTCCTGCTTATTTCCATTCCGCCCGCAATCGGCATGCTGCTCTCCGCTATCCCCACTCTCAAGTATTCGCTCACCGATGCGGAGCACACAAGAATACTCAACGAGCTTATTGAGAGACGCGCAAGCAAGAATAACGGAAACAACGACTGATTGTCTCCGACAAATCAATAAGCACGGCGGTGCAGCTCACTCGGGCTGCACCGTTTTTTAATATGCATAAGAAAATAACGGAGCAGACAAAAAACCTGCTCCGCTATTTTCTTTCGGGTTATTCGAGCGCCCCGTCTCCGCCCATGAGCGCCGTCAGCTCTCTTATGCGCTCTATCGGGAACGGCGGGAAGCACAGCGGCTTTAATGCCATGCTCATCAGCTTCATCGGGTTATCGTCCGCGGCGACGCGGTTCGAGGACATCGCACCGCATCTGCGGCAGCGGTGGACTATCGCCCACTCGCCGTTTTTCCTCACCCAGACCGCTATGGGGTCCATGATTCCCCCGCAGTCCGCGGCTCTGTCGCCTGGCTCGATATCGACGTGCAGGCTCGAAAGGCAGTTCGGGCAGTGATTTCTGTGCTCGCTGCCCGCGCCCTGCGGCACTACAGTGCGTCCGCACACCCTGCAAACAAAAGCTTCGTTGCAGGCGTGGGTCTTGTAATAACCTTTTTCGTACTGTTTGCGTTTGTTTTCGCGATTCATTTTTCCTCCCGAAGATTGAGCTGCGGGAGGACGGCAGAGTATGTTTTTTATTTGCCGACCTCCCGGTCAGCGCACGCTCTCCGGTGATTTTGTGATAAACTTCAAACAAAATCTCCTTGTGTTTTTATTCAAGAAACGGTCAAATGACCGATATCTCGCGCATTGCGAAATAAAAGCTTATTTACCGAAGAGCTTCTTGAAGAGGTTGATTATCGCGCGGAAGGGAGCGGTGATAATCCTGAAAAGAATCTTGAAGAAGCCGTCCTTTTTCTCAACCGTTACGGTGAAATCGGATGAGGCTATGATATTGCCGTCATCGTCAACGAGAGTCATCGTTATTGTCGCGGTACCCTCTTTAATACCGGTCAGCTCGCCTTTGTTAGGCTCGACAGTAACGACGCTCGGGTCCGAGCTGCTCCATCTATAATGATAATCGACATAGTCTTCCTGTATCACAGGAGTGTATATCAGCTTTTCTCCGACCTTTATGGTAGTACCGCCGTCGCCGAAGTCAATGACCTGAACCGTGTCTATCTCAACCTCGGCTGAAAGGTTCGATGCTGTATCCGTGACGCTTATTGTCGCGGTGCCGACGGAGAGAGCCTTGACAAGTCCGTTTTCGTCAACCGAAGCGACGGACGGATCGGAGGATGCCCACACGAGATCGGGCAGCGACGCGCCGTCGGGCTGCGCAGCGGCAACGAGCTGATACGAGCCGCCGACGGGGATGGGAGAAGTGGGAGCCGCGAGAGTTATGCCGTTCGTTTCAACATACGTATACTCATCAAGATTGCAATAGATGTTTTCAGTATGGCTATAGAGATCATGCTGTTCGGCATCGGCTTCAGCCGTAACAGTAACGATATTTCTTCTTCCGCTGAGCAGTTCTTCATTCACTTCGAGCCTGTAAATTACGGATTCGCCGGGTTCAAGGCTTTCAAACTCGACTGTTTTGACATTATCGGGCGAAGTCGAATTACTTATTTTCAGAGAACCGCCGGAGGCAACATTGCTCACATTGGTTGCAGTGATGATAATATAATGTACCGAGTCCAGAACAATCGGAGTTACAGAAACATCAAGTTTGCAATAACCTATCTTAATACTGTTTGAATTATTTGAGCTATCCGCGTCGGCTACACCGGTCTCGGAAGCCGTGAATGTGTATGTGCCGATGGATATTCTATCTTTCATCGGGACATTTACAGTCACCTCCTCGGTCTGGCCGGGTGCAACGGAAACGGCGCAGGTGGTTTTAACAACGGAGCCGGTCGAATCGGTGACATTGATATCAACGCTCTTGAGATATTCCGTTCCATCATTGCGTATTTCAACGGTCACGGGCAGAGACGCTCCGGGAACAACCGCATCCTCATCATAATCTATCGCTCGCACTGAAACATCGTGGCGTTCGGTGAGTACGGTATAGGCAAGTTCGCACTTATCATCAACATTTTCTTCGGTTATGGTGACATCTCTTCTGGTCATGACCGCCATAATCTCGCCGTCAACGGACGCGGCAGAGAAAGTGTCGATATATTTTGTCTGATCGGTATATTTCACGGGTTCGGTGTAAGAGCCGAGTGCGGAATCATATTCTATGACATAAATATCAGAACCGGCATCCGTGGCAGAAAGGAACATCAGCTTGTTCCCGACAACGGCAAAGCGACCGGTTGCACCAGAAATCTGACCGTTTATAACAGAGGTCACTGTCGTGCCGTCATATTTATTGAAAGTACCGTTCGAATACCAATAAAGAATGCCGTCAGAGGTAACCTTTAGGGAGGACAAAATGCCGCTGTCAATTGTCTGAGCATCCTTGCCAAGGGTCGTTTTGACAAGCTTTCTGTCGTCAGCGGTATTGAGGTCGTTATCCGCGTCGCAGATGTAATAAACATTATCGCCCTGAACCGCGATATCGACAATAGTGTTGAGACCGGAGGCAATCTCGGTCGGTTCGCTCCACGAAGAACCGTCGAAGGTCGAATACACAAGGGAATTTTCGTTATTCTGACCAAACGGGTCGCTGCCGTTCAACTGCCATGCGGCGGTAAGAACGCCGTTGTTGACGGTTATTCTCGGCTCGGCGGAGATGCATTTTTCGCCGCTGGAGGCAATCTTCTGCACAGAGGCAAATCTTCCGGAAGCGGAATCAAACTTTGCCGCCGCGAGGTTCTGGGACGAGAAGTACTCTTTGAGAGTGACATTGCCTGAGAATATCTTTGCGGAGTCGAGATATATGATATAAATATCTTTTCCGTCCGAATAGAGATACGGCATTGAGTCCGCGGTGGCGTTGCTGTCGAGCTGAATAGGTTCAGACCATGCGCCGGAGGACTTGTCATAAACGGAATACATTACTCTTGTTATGTTCGCCGCGTCGCGGGAGGTGTCCGCGCCGATATACGCCATAACGGTCGCCTTTTCGCTGCTGACGACCTGCGGCTGTGAGTTTCTGTATGTTTGAGTCAGAAGTGCTTTTATCGAGGCATCCTTTGCGGCGGCCTTGCGCCTGCCGGAACTTCTTCCGGGCATCCATTCGGATTCGCCGCTGAGATAGGAAACATCCTGAAGAGTATAGCTTCCTGCATCGTAAAGATTCGTATTTGAAGCCGCAGGTGCGCGCGCGGGAGACTTCTTCGTTCTTGTATAAAGATGATATGTCTTATATGCAAATGGTTTTTCATATACAAAAGTAGCTAAATATGCCTTGATGCCAAGCTCACCGGTCAGGTCGATCTTATTGAGTCCGGTGGGGGCGGTCGTGCCTATTATCTGAATCTCAACATCTACGGTAGCTGTTCCGTATGCGCCGACGCCTACCACACTGCCGATACCCGCTCCGCCAAATGCCTTGAGATACGGGCTGAGAGTCAGAGCGCAGTCACCGGACAGGGTCTGCTTCTGATAATCATAGCTCGCCACGACGGCGCTCTTGACATTCATGCCCGCGTCAATTTTTATAACGACCGGCACAACACCAACCGTCATCTGCTGAGTCATGGAATATCCCTTTATATCGGCAATGATATAAAGATTGACTGTAACCGTAGTCAGTCCGTCCTTGCCAAAAGTGCCCTCGCCGTAGCCGACAAAATCTATCGATATTCCGTCGAGACCCGGGACATTTGACTTTTTCTGGCTGTTCATCACTTTTTTGAGCTTGGACTTGTCGCCGCTGCTCAGATATTTTTTAGCACCCTTGCTGTAGTCATTAAGGGTCTTCATGGTATCCTTGAGATCTTTGATATAGGAATCTATGGTCTCCTTGTCCTGCTTTGTCCAGCCGGTATCGGGCTTTTTCTTGTGATTGGTTATGTTCGCGTTGAGTCCGACATGAATCTTGGAGCCGCCTTCGCCGTCATCGTCAACATAGACATCAACGGGAAGAGACGGGAGAGAAAGGGAAACTTCACTGCCGCCGAGATACGGAATATCACTGCTGAGTTTGAGCTTCAGCGAATTGCCAAGGCTTATCGAGTTTGAATCAACCGCCTTGTCATCGACAAATGAGAGATTGAGCGGAGTTTCGACCTCTTCGCCGGAGGTCGAGGTGACCTTGACGGTTATTCCGCCGCCCTTCGAAAAATTCTTGACCTTAAGCGAGTTGAAAACGCCGTCGGTGGATCTTGCAACGGTTTTGTCATTTTGCATCAACCTGTATTCGGAGACGGAACCGGGCACATTTGCGGAGCAATTTATCCGGAAGGTCTGCTCCTTTGTGCTCAGGCTCAGGCGCTTTGTGCCGACGAGAATATCCTGAGTGAGCGCGCTGCCGACATATTCGGCGTTGCGCAGCTTATAGGCATCCTGCGAGCCCTCTTTATAGAGGCAGAAAACATCAAAGCCGCTGCTGCTTTTTGAGTAGTTTGTATTTTTTGTGTCATAGGTGTAGTAGCCATCCTTGGAAACAACTATGCGCGGCTCGCCAACGGTGTTTTTATTGAACGCCGCCATGCCGTCGGAATCCGTCAGCTTTTCCGTGGAATTCCATTTGACCTTCGCTCCGCTCAGTGGCTTGCCGTCCGACCCGGTCACGAAAACGGCATATTCGCTTTTGGAGAGCTTTTCAAGTTTAGATTCAAAGATTCCGGATGCCAGATTTGAAATTTTTATAGCAGGACGAACTCCAGAGAAAGCATCGTGAACATCCCAGTAGTTGTTGTTGAGGTCGCCGCCGCTGTCGACTCTGCACACACCGACAGAATAGTCGCCGGCAGATCGCAAGCGCCAATACGAACATTCATTCGACGAGTTAACATACAATCCCTGACATTTTGCATAATCGGTGCCCTTTGCCTGACGGGCGGAGTTTGAAGAAAATCCGTATGCAGTGTTCTGTATCTCGCTCCAAGAGAGCAGGAAAACCTTGTCGTAGGTGGTTTCGCTGTCGTATTCGCTGTATGAAGTCGAATATGCTTTATTATCTAATTCGGAGGTCAAAATGCTCGCCTTCTGCGAGGAGGAAAAGGCGGTGTTATAGAAATCATCGTTGAGCCACGCTCTGATGCTGCTTGTGGCATAGTCGTTGGCATAGTGGGTATGCTCTACGTCGTTCCAGTAAGCTGTGTATCTGTACGGGTCTGTGCCGTACTCATATATCGTATTGCTGTATGCCTGGGAATCGATAATGTTCTCACAAAGTACAAGACCAGTTGAGGGGTCGAGGACGCGCCACTTCAGAGGCTCATATTTGAAATAGTATATATTGTTTGGAGTATAACCGTTATCGTCCTGATATGTAATGCTTAAAGAGGACGGGTCATTTGTCCAATACGGTCTGTACTGCGAGAAGGTAACGGCGCGGTATTTTACTCCGTTGTAGTTGAAATCAGAATATTTCATCCAATCGCCCTTTGTCATAGAACCCACAGTGTCGTTTCCGCTATAATAGCCATAGCTGGTCCACGTCTTTGCGATTTTATTAAGGGCTGAAACAAGCGTCGAATCCGTGACCTCGCTCTGCGGATAAGAGCCGAATTCGACGATGTCGCCGACCTGGTGGGTGGGGCTGAGTGCCTCGGCTTTGGGTGCGAAAATGCCTGCCCAATCAACGCCGGCAAGCTCGCTCAAGGGCGCGACGCCGAGCACCATGATGAGTGCAAGGGTCAGAGCCAAAAGCGACTTGAAAATGTTTTTCCGTTTTGTTTTCATTGTTTTTTGCCTCCGTTTTATTTTTTACGGCATTGCCGTTTTATACCTTGGTTGTGGGGGTGCGGGTCAATAAATTTTGTGGAGACTGCGCGGGCGGATGATATCCGCCCCTACCGCATAACTTTGAGCGAAGCGAAACAACCCCTCAGTCTTGGCTTCGCCAATCCAGCTCCCCTGCAGGGGAGCCTATGGCACGGTCGGTAGGATAAATCTTTGCGAAGATTTTGTGCCGCCGTCGGCGGCAGCGGTGCGTCGAGTCGCCGCACCCTACAAGGTGCTCCCCTGCTGGGGAGCCGCAGCGGTGTGATTTTATGTGCTTTATACCACCGTCGGAATTCCTTTCAAATATATAATAGCACTCTTATTTTTCTTGTCAACAGAAATGGTATGAAACGCATTTAAAGCGGTATGAACGCGACGTTTGATTCTTAAATGCAAATCAAATGACCGATATCTCGTCCGTATATTCCGCTCCGCACGGCATTATTGAGGGCAGAGCAAGAGAGAACAGGTCGGCGGCGCGCTCCTCGATAGCGGAAATGCGCTTTGCGCGGTCGTTCAATTTTTTTATATCCGCCGCGCGCATGACTATCGGCAGCTTCGCGGTCGAGCGCATGGCGCGGAGCTTTTCGCGGCCTATCGCATTGAAACCGAGAACTCTGATATACGGCGGTATGCCCTCGCAGTCGGACGCATCTATCCCGAGCAAAAGCGCCGCAATCACGCGCCTTATACGCGCATGGGAATAGCGCTTCGTCTTTGTGAGCGAATAGAGCTCCTCGAGCGAGGATGCGCTGCGCGAGGCGGAATATATGCGGTTTTCGAGCCCCTCCGAAATGTCCGGCACCGCCGCTATTCTCTCCGGAGTCGAGACGCGCAGGCAGGCGAGGATAGCTTTTTCGAGGGCGCGGATATCGGCCGGCGCTCTGCCCGCTTCTATCTCCGCTTTGAGTATCGCGGCGGCATTTTCGGGCATGAGGTCGTCAAAGTTCTCCCCCTCCCTCACGCGGGTGCGTATGAGCGAAGCGCTCGCAAAGGAGTTCACCGCCTCGCCGCTGTCGTGACCCGCTCCCTCGCGCTTGACGGCGAACGGGGTTAAGTCCGACTTGAGCTTATCCATAGCGTGGATATATTCGACGGCGAGCGTGTCATTAGGCGACGAGAGCACGGACGCTACTCGCGGGTCAAGCTCCTCGACGGCGCGCTGTCTCGCCGAGGCGAAGCTCACGCCCGAGAGCAGGTTTGCCCGCAGGCTTTCGCGCACGGTGTAGTCGTCAACGGCGCGGGACGCGGCTCTGAGCAGAGTGACGTCGGCGCACTCGCTGCCGAAGCTCAAAGTGTCCACGCAGCCCATGGCATCGAGCAGACCTACCGCTCCCCTTGCAAAGGTCTGCGCTGCGGCACACGCCCACGGTACGGGGAGGGACACTACCAAATCGGCGCCGTTCATAAGCGCCATACGTGCGCGGGCGTTCGGGTGCATGAGCGCAGTCTCCCCGCGCTGGACAAACCAACTGCTCATCACGCAAACGACCGCCGAAGCTCCGTTTTCGCGGGTTCGGGTTATGTGATAAGCGTGACCGTTATGGAACGGATTATATTCGGCAACAATACCTGCTGTGCTCATTTTTCGGTCTTCTCTCCTTTTTTCGCAATTAGACGGGTTAATTATGCAAGAACCGCTTGAAAAATCCTCTTACAGTATATATAATATATCAGTAACGAGCTTGTTTGCAAGCAAATATTTTATTTGGAGGCAATACTCTTGAAAATTCTTGTTATCAACGCCGGAAGCTCATCGCTTAAATATCAGCTCATCGACATGGACGGCGAAAAGCTTATAGCAAAAGGCGTCTGCGAGCGTATCGGCATCGACGGTAAAATCAGCGGCAATACCTTCGACGGAAGAGAATTCAAATACAGCGTGGAGCTCAAAAACCACACTGCGGCTTTCCTCGAGGTCGAGAAGGTTCTCACTTCGACCTACAAGGTCATCGACGACCTCTCCGAGATCTCCGCTATCGGTCACCGCATAGTTCAGGGCGGTTCTCTGTTCAAGGAGAGCGTGCTCGTTGACGAGGACGTTATCGCCGGCATCGAGAGCCTGTGTGATCTCGCTCCCCTGCACAACGCCGCTCACATTCAGGGCATCCGTGCCTGCCGCGAGGTATTCGGCGAGGATGTTCCGGAGGTTGTTGTTTTCGACAACGCTTTCCATTCGACCATGCCCCCCGAGGCATATATGTTCCCGCTGCCCTATGAGTACTATGAGAAGTACAAGGTCCGCCGCTACGGCTTCCACGGCACATCTCACCGCTTTGTCAGCGCTCGCTGCGCGGAAGTTATGGGCGTTGACCTCAAGGACATAAAGCTCATCACCTGCCACCTCGGCAACGGCTCTTCCATAACCGCTATCAAGGACGGCAAGGTTATTGACACGAGCATGGGTCTCACTCCCCTCGACGGCTTTATCATGGGCTCGCGCTGCGGCGGAGTCGATCCCTCGGCTATCACCTATCTTCAGGAGAAGGAGGGCTGGACTCCCGCGGAGACCGCCGAAATTCTCAACAAGAAGTCCGGCGTTCTCGGCATCTCCGGCATATCTAGCGACGACAGAGACGTTCTCGCCGCCGCAGAGGCAGGCAACGAGAGAGCCGCTCTTGCAAGAAGCATCCAGCGCTATCAGATCCGCAAGTTCATCGGCGCATATGTTGCCGCGATGGACGGCGTTGACGCAATAGTCTTCACCGGCGGCATCGGCGAGAACACCTGCGACCTGCGTGAAGATGTCTGCAAGCATCTTACATATCTCGGCGTCAAGATCGACTGCGAGAAGAACCTCGAGCTCAGAAAGGGCAAGGAGGGCGAGCTTTCGACCCCGGATTCAAAGGTCCGCGTTTTCGTTCTGCCCACCAACGAGGAGCTGCTCATAGCCAGAGACACCAAGGCTATCGTCGAGAAGCTCTGATATGGACGGCTGCAACACTTTTATATTTGACAGTTTACCGGAGAAGGAGCTTATCCCCCGGTTTGAGATAAGCTCCTTCCACTGGGAAAAAGACGGATATTCGCGCCCGGAGAGCTCCGTGCGGTTCTGCGCGGTTAAAGACGAGGGCTACTATGCTTTTCTTGAAAGCTCCGAAAGCCCCGTGCTCGCGAGATACACAAGGCGCGACGATCCGGTATATACCGACAGCTGCCTCGAAGTGTTCATTGCTCCCGTCAGCGGGCGCAGCGAATACATAAACTTCGAGATGAATCCGAACGGCGCTTATCTGTCGCAGTTCGGAAGCGAGAGAAACGGCCGCGTGTTCATAAAAGAACTGACCGCAGAGACCCCGCGCGTCAGTGCAGGAGTTTACACGGACAAAAAGGGCTGGCATGCTCAGCTGTTCATCCCGGAGAGGCTGATATCGTCGCTCTACGGCTGCGAGTTTTCGGTCAAGGAGGGCAAGATTCGCGGCAACTTCTATAAATGCGCCGACGACTCCCCGACCCCGCACTACGGTGCGCTCTTCCCCGTTGACAGCGTTTCTCTCGGCTTTCACAATCCCGAAAGGTTCGGCACTATCAAAATAATCAAAAGGTGATACAGATGCAAACGCAGAATGCTCCCTTTCCGCTGCAGCAGATAATCGATGAATTCGGTTTTGAGGGAGAATATATCGGCTACCGCGTTTCAAACGACGGTCATATAAACAACACTTTTGTTCTCGATTTCAAAAACGCTGACGGCAGCAGCACATGCTACCTTGTTCAGTTAATAAATACGAATGTTTTCAAGAATCCAGACGAGCTGATGGAGAATATCGTCGGAGTCACGGGATACCTGCGCAACATAGTTATCGAGCGCGGCGGCGACCCGGAGCGCGAATGCCTCAGGGTGTTCTTCACAAAGGATGGCAAGCCCTATTTCAGAACAGAGAACGGCGAATGCTGGCGATGCTACAATTTCATCACCGGCGCGCACGCCTGCCAGTCCATTGACGACCCGAAAACATTCTTCAACGCCGCAAAGGCTTTCGGCACTTTTCAGTGCCTGCTCGCGAACTATCCGAGCAGCACGCTCCACGAGACCATACCGAACTTCCACAACACCCGCTCCCGCTTCGCCGACTTCAAAAGGGCAGTCGGCGACGACCTCAAGGGTCGCGCGGCTGGCGTGCAGGAAGAGATCGACTTTGTTCTCTCGCGTGAGGGTGACACGGGCATTCTCGTCGACATGCTCAGCAACGGCGAGCTGCCGCTGAGAGTCACCCACAACGACACGAAGCTCAACAACGTCATGTTCGACAACGAGACCGACGAGGGCATATGCGTTATCGACCTCGACACGGTCATGCCCGGACTTTCGCTCTACGATTTCGGCGACAGCATCCGCTTCGGCGCAAGCACCGCCGCAGAGGACGAGAAAGACCTCAGCAAAGTGAACTTCGACATTGAGCTCTACAAAGTCTACACCGAGGGCTACCTTTCGGCTGCGGGCAAGAGCCTGACCGACGCGGAGATTAAATATCTCCCCTTCTCATCGAAGCTCATGACGCTCGAATGCGGTATGCGTTTCCTCGGAGACTACCTCAACGGCGACACTTATTTCCGCATTGACTATCCCGAGCACAATCTTGTCCGCGCCCGCACGCAGTTCAAGCTCGTCGAGGACATGGAGAAGCAGATGAACGAGATGAAAAAGGTCACACAGGAGATATACGAAAAAGTCTGCAAATAAAAACGCCATACGGCATGGAGGGTCAGAGCTATGTTATCTCTGATGAACGAGCGTCAGCTCAGGCACAGTCTTGCCCTCTGGACGATGAAAAACAGCCGCTTCGCGCCGCAGCCCGGAAGCTGCGAGGAAGCGGCTTTTATCAAAACTTACGCTGTGCCACAAACAAGATTTGAGCGAGTCAATTCCGCCGTCTCTTCAAACGGCAGACCGCTCTCGATATTCCGCACCGTCATACGCCTCGCCGACTGGCAGTCGCGCAGCGGGCAGGAATGTGCGCTGGTCTATCTCAAGGCAGTTGAGACGGACACGGACAGCCTTGGCAACACTGCCGAGATCACTCTGGGCTATTCAATAGTCAGCAGGTGATATACTTTCTTATTGCGGGATAGACCCGCTTTGCGATGAACGCGAGCAGCAGGCAGAAAACGGCATCCTTCGGAAAGGTCGTGAACACGCAGGCGCTCATCATCTTCATGAAGCCCGGATATGTATTGAGATACAGTCGGGTGACAAAATAGAAATACACAGTACCGATAATATATATTATCACAGTGCCCGCGAGCGCGGCGAAGAAGAGCTTCCAGAATGTGCGCTCTTTTAGATGCTCGACGATGAATCCCGTGACGGCGGACGCGACAAGGAAGCCGATTATAAATCCGAAGGACGGCTTCAGCACACAGGCAATTCCCCCGCCGTAAGTGAACACGGGCACTCCGCAGAGACCGAGAATAATATACGCCGCAACGCTCAGCGACGACCGCCACGCGCCGAGCAGCATCGCAGAGAGCAGAACAAATTCGAGCTGCAAGGTTATCGATATCATCGGCAAAGGTATTTTTATAAATGTGCCGAGGATTATCAGGGCGCACGAAAGCGCACACACGGCGGCGGTCATCGCCCTGCCTTTTGAAGTCATTTTACTTTTCATTCTCTCACCTTCCGGGAATTGGATCGCATTTGATTATATCACAACAACTATACAATCAATTCAACAAATCGACTTTTCAGCGTGAAAATGCGCTTAGAAATACATAAAAACTTTTTTATAGCTGGAGGACAGACTGATGCAAGAGCTGATTAAAAGAAATACGCCGGAGATTGCCGACCGATTCGCACTCGAAATTGAGGACAGGCGCGAGGGCAAGAGCTTCTATGAAATCGAGGCGTGCGGCGACAAAATAGTTCTGCGCGGCGACTGCAAGATAAGCCTTGCAATGGCATATTACAGATACCTGAAGGACTGCTGCGGGGTCAATCTCGCCCACTGCGGCAACGACAGGATAGGCAATATAACCGAAGCTCCCCTGCCCGCGGGCAAGACAGTCCGCATAATCGAGCAGGATAAACGTGCCTACATGAACTACTGCACGTTTTCATATTCCGCCCGCTGGTGGGACTGGGAGCGCTGGGAGCGCGAGATAGACTACATGGCTATGCGCGGAATAAACATGCCGCTGAGCATAGTCGGCTACGAGGCGGTGCTTTTCTACACCCTGCGCGACCTCGGATATACGGACGACGGAGCGCTCAATTTTATCAGCGGCCCCGCATATCTGCCATGGCAGCTCATGGGCAACCTTGACAGCTATTTCAGCCTGACGGACAAAGCTTATGTTGACAAGCGCCTTGAACTCGGCAAGAAGATAATCGACCGCGAGCTCGAGCTCGGCATGACACCGATTCAGCAGGGCTGCTCGGGTCAGGTGCCCTCAACAATTCTTCGCGTGCTTCCGCACACGAACGCATACAATGTCCCCTCATGGTGCGGGTTCCCCGTAACATATCAAATAGACCCGCTCGACAAAAACTTCAGAAAATTCGGCATGGCTCTGCTCGAAAAGCAGCGTCAGCTCTTCGGCGCGCACCACTATTATGCCTGCGACCCGTTTCACGAGAACAAGCCCCCGATAAAGGGTGACAAGTATCTCCAGAACGTAGGAAAGGCTATTTCGGAGATGTATACAGCTTTCGACTCTCAGGCGGTCTGGGTCATGCAGGCATGGTCCCTGCGCGAGCCGATAGTCAAGGCTGTTGACAAAGACAAACTGCTCATTCTCGACATCGACGGCAGCAAATGCGAAAAGACCGACGGCTTCTGGGGCTACAACTTCATCAGCGGCACGCTCAACAACTTCGGCGACAGAAACACGCTCCATGGTTCGATAGACGCGCTCGCCGAAAACAAGTTCATGGAAGAGCGCGAAAAATATCCGAATATTGTCGGCACGGGACTTTTCATGGAAGGTATTTTCCAGAACCCGCTGTATTTTGACCTCGCTTCCGATATGCTCACGCGAAGCGACAAGCCGGAGCTTGATTCATGGCTCAAGGACTACGCCCGCCGCCGCTACGGCAGCGACGAAGCGTGCCTTTTCGAAGCGGTCAAAGATATGCATGAGACCTGCTACAGCAAGGCTTGCACAGGACGCGAGACTGCGTCGATAATCTGCGCGCGCCCTGCATATGAACAGCGCCACACCGCACCGAACGATGTCTTTGAGCTGAGATACGACAACGAGAAGCTGCTCGACGCGCTCGAAAATCTGCTTAAAGCCGAACACGCCGATACGGACGGATACAGATTCGACGTCTGCGATTTGACGCGCCAGGTGCTCAGCAACTATGCAAAGGATCTCTACAAGCGCAGCATAAGCGCATTTGACAGCAAAAATATAAGTCTTTTTGAAAAGAGTGTCAACACATTCGTGCGCCTGCTCGAAGATGTTGACAGGCTGCTCATGACGCGCCCCGAACTGACGCTCGGCGAGCATGTCAGACAGGCTAACGCCTATGCCTGCTCCGACAAGGACAGGCAGAATTTCGAGCTCAACGAGCTTTATATGCTGACCCTCTGGGGTCCCGCGCGCTCCTCGCAGCTCTATGACTACGCATGGAAAGAATGGGGCGGCATGATAAAGACTTTCTATCTGCCGCGCTGGTATTCGTTCTTCGAGCAGATGGCGGTCAACTTCAAGAAGCGCAAATGCACATTCACGACCACAAAGCGCCGCTATAACGAGCGCGAGGACTTCGACGGAACTTCGTTCTACAAGAGCGTTGAAAAATTCGAGAACAAATGGCTCTCGACCTACAAGCCCGAGCAACCCTCGGAGGAGGACACGCTCGAAGTCGCGCGCGAGCTGTTTGACTTCTATGCGCCGATGATAAGAGGTGTTCAGGCATGAGCGTTGAGCCGCAAAGAAAAGGCGGAGACAAGCTTGACCTATATGAGCGCCAGATAAATATGCTCGACACCCTGCTCCAACACGGGGCGATATCCGAAGCGCAATATAAAAAGAGCGCGGGTGATTTAGAGAAACTGATGTTCCCGCAGGGAGTACCGAAAAGATAAAAAATCAGCCTTCGATTCACAAAAGAACCGAAGGCTGATATATTTTTGCTTATTTGCTGTTTTTGTCGTGCGAGCCGGAATGACTGCCGTAACCGTAGCCATACCCGTAATGCTTGCCGTAGCCATATCCGTAGCCGTATCCGCGGCGCGAGATCGAATAGTTGCCGTAGCCGCCCTTGCTGCGGTCGGTCGAGATATTGTAGACGCATCCGGCGAGATCCGTTCCGCCCTGAGTGAGGTCGCTGACAGCCTCGAGTATCGCGGGAACGGGGAAAACATCCTCGCGGATAACAAATATTGACGAGTCGGTGTATTTGGCGCATATCGCCGCATCCGCAACGATTCCGACGGGAGGCGTATCGATGATAATATAATCGAACTTTTCTCTTGCCGCTGCGATGAACTCGCCGGTCTTGGCGTTTGAAAGCACCTCGGTCGGATCCGTTATGCTCTCGTCGCCTGCGAGGACGAATATCTTATATTTCTCAATATATTTTATCGCATCGCTCGAATTTTTCGCGCCGTTGACGACATCGGCTATGCCGTTGCCGGAAAGATTGCTTATGCCGAGATTCTTGAGCACAGACGGCTTTCTGAGATCGGCATCGACGAGCAGGACGGAATATCCGTTCTGCGCAAGCGCGAGCGAGAGGTTGACGGCAACGGTCGTCTTGCCCTCATTGGCTCCGGCGCTCGAAACGACGAAGCTCTTGTAGCCGCGCCTGCCGTTGAGCAGTTCGAGCTTCGTTCGCATTGCTTTATATGTCTCAACGAACGCAAAGCCGCAGGCCTTGTCGGTTATCAGCAGTTCTCGGTCGCCGTGGGCGGATTTCTTATAGAAACGCTCGCCGCTGGGCACCTGCGACACCTCGCCGATAACATTGAGCTGAAGCTTGTTCTGGATATCCTCCTGGCTTCTGACGGTGTTGCGCGCAGAATCCCTGATTATTATAATGAGCGCACATATAACTGCACCCGCAAGAGCGCCGATAATGGCGTTGCGCACTATACCGACGGACTTGTCCGGCTTTGTCGGCAGCTCCGGCTCGTCGCATAGATGGATGCTGCCGCCCGAATAGACCTGAACGACATCTTTATATGTATCCTTGACAGCCTGCGCGAGCTCATAAGCCTCCTCGGGCGAGGAAGCAGTGACGGTCATATCGATAATGCTGCTGTCCGTCTTGCGGGACGCGGCTATCATCTTCGCAACCTGATCCGCAGTTTTCGGATACGACTTGCACTCGGCGGCTATCGCGTTGCACATAGTGCGCCCGGTCATAAGATGGACGAAAGTATTCGCCATATAAGCCGATGCCGACATATCGTTATAGGAGACGGAATTTTCCCCCGATGACGAGAGGTCTTTTTCGGACTTATTGTTGACGATAAACGTCATGCTCAAAGTATAAGTCGGCTCTTCGACTGCCTTGGTTATCACTGCGCATGACGCGCCGACCACCAACGCGACAAGTATCAGAAGCCACAGCCTTCTCAGAAGAAGACCGAACGCATACATGATGTTCACTTCGACTCCGTCGCTGTCGGTATCTTTTCTAACTATCTTACTCAATCACATATCCCCCACTTCGTCAACGCTCATCAAAGAGTATCGACAATCTTTCTTCCTATTGAATCATAGAATATCTCGTGCTTTTCGACCTCGGAGAGCTTGTAGCAATTCCTGCCGTCAAAGACCAAAGGTCTCCTCATATACTTTTTGTAGTTATCCAGCGGATATTCTACGATTTTTTCCCACTCAGTCATTATGAGGCAAACATCCGCATCTGTCAAGGCTTCGTCTATATTCTCGGCAAAGTTTATTGCACAATCCGGATAGCGCTTTCTGAAATTTTCGACACCCAGCGGATCCCACGCGATTACATCCGCGCCCTCATTGAGGAGCATATCTATATTCTGCTTTGCGGGCGCTTCGCGCAGATCGTCGGTGCCGGGCTTGAAAGTGAGCCCAATTATTGCCACACGCACATCTCTGAACGTCGGGAAGAATCTGCGCGCTTTATCAATAAGCTTTATACGCTGTTCGCGGTTGACATCGATAGTCGCTTTTACTGTCTTGAGCTTCACTCCGGCGTGGTCGCTCTGGAAATTGAGCGCCTTTGTATCCTTCGGGAAGCAGCTGCCGCCGTAGCCTATTCCGGCTTTTAAGAAGTTCGAGCCGATGCGCCTGTCCATTCCCATTCCGCGGGCAACCTCTTCGATATCCGCGCCGACTATCTCGCAGAAGTTCGCAATTTCATTTATATAAGAAATCTTGAGCGCAAGGAAGTCGTTGGAGGCATATTTTATCATCTCGGAGCTTCGCACGCTGACATGAACTATCGGCAGTTCGAGAGGCGCATACATTTCTTCAACTGTTTTATATGCCTGCTCATCATCCGCGCCGATAACTATTCTGTCGGCGTTGAAGGTGTCCCTGACCGCCGTGCCCTGCGAGAGGAACTCGGGGTTTGAGACGACGAAGAAATGAAGATCCGGGCGACGCTCACCTATTCTGCGGCGCACGCTCTCGCAGGTTCCGATCGGCACGGTAGATTTAACAACCACGACCGTTCCGTCGCTGCAATTGTCGGCGATGCTGTCCGCAACGGAGAACACGGCGCTCAAATCTGCGGAACCGTCCTCCTTTTCGGGTGTACCGACACCGATAATAATAACCTGAGCTTCGGAATACTTCGTCACATCGTCTGTAAACTCCAGGCGTTCGCGGTTTTTGAGCATGAGCTCTTCGAGTCCGTATTCGTAAATGGGAGAGATGCCCTCTTTGAGCATTTTCAGTTTGCCTTTGTCAACATCGAGGCAGATTACATCATGCCCGACATCGGCAAGCGTGACCGCGGTAACAAGACCCACATAGCCTACTCCCGCAACGGCAATTTTCATAACATACGCACCTTCATTCAAGATTCATATATGTTTTCTTTTTTTCGTCCTTTAGCTTCATCGCGCAGAAACATAGCGTCAGCATTATCTGGACATTATAATCGTAATATGATATCAGCGTAGTTTCGCCCACTGCGGTTGCCGCAAGCAGCAGGAACATTGTGACGCAGAGCCTCTCTCCCCTATACGCTCTGCGGCCAAGGCCGATAAGAAGGTAAATATAGTACCAATAATATGTTATCAATCCGACTACTCCGAGACCGGAAGCCAGCTCGAGATAGTTGTTATGAGCATAGACAGAAAGTCCGTAGATCTGCTCTATCTGATAGGTGTTGTTTCCGAGTCCAATACCGATTATCGGATGGGAATAGAATATCTGCGAGGATATCTCTGCCAGACCTTTTCGCAGCGTAAGGCTTCCGTCGGCGGACGCATCGTTGCCGACAAGATAATTGAGCATCTTTTCGAGTCTGAAGCCCGCCGCATTATAGAGCGCGGGAACCTTCAAAAACGCGATTCCGATACCGACCACTGCCAGCGACATCAGAACAAGCCTGAGCAGATAAAAACGCTTGTTGACATAGAATATCAGCATCGTGAACAGAAGAAACGCTACGATAAGCAGCGCTTTTCTCGACGACGAGAGGACTATATAGAGCAGCTCGAACGCCGTACACAGATAATAGGCGCGTTTTTTATAGTAATACGCCTTGCAGAACGATATCGCCACGGCGACGACGCAGATATAGGCTATCGTATTGATATTATTGCCCGTGACATTTTCGTAGCCTATGCGCCCGAAAAAGCCGGAGAACCACATAGAATACGGCGTTCTGACAAATATGGAGAAAATCATTATCATTACCGCTGCGGTGAACAGCGCGGTAAATCGCTCAAAATCCTCGCGTGTCTCTATATAAAGAGTCACGCAGTAGCAAAACAGCATTACCTGAAGCATTCGCGGTATATAATGCAAAGTATAGCTGACATTATATGCCGCCCAGAGGGACGAGACGACGCAGAGCAGAACAAAGATGCCGTACCATATCGTCGGGAGCTTAATCGAGATGCTCGGTCTGCCGAGTATGCGGACAAAAAAAGTCAGACCGACAACGGAAATGAGCGCCGCGTGATATATATAATTTCGCTCTCCTAAGCGGAAGTTAAACGCAAACAGAACGGTGAGCATTGCGACGATAGAGAGGTCAAGCAATATCTCCAACGCGGACCGTTTTGAGTCTATTTTCAGTTTTCCGTTTCTGAGCTCTATCATATTTGTCCCCGATCGGCAAATCTATAAAACGAGTATAACATACCTGGCAGCTATTCTTTACTCCCGCCAAGCATAATAAGGTGCTTTTTCTTCAAATATTAAGCATTTCTAAAGTCAATCAGACCGTGACATCGCAGAGCTCCGCGCCGACAAATGCGGCGAGCTCCTTCGGGTCGAGGCACAGCTGGAGTCCGCGCTGACCTGCGCTGACATATATTTTTTCAAAATCAGATGCGGTGGAGTCGATAAAAGTCGGATACTGCTTTTTCATGCCTATCGGCGAGCAGCCGCCGCGCATATAGCCGGTAAGCGAGATGAGCTCCTTGACATGTATCATCTCAAGGCTCTTGACCCCGGCGCATTTCGCGCATTTTTTGAGATCGAGCTCCGCACCGACCGGGATGCAGAACACGAAAAGTCCGTTCTTCCCGCCGCGGGTGACAAGGGTTTTGAACACCTGATTCGGGTCGAGCGAGAGAGCCGCCGCCGCATGGACGCCGCTGAGGTCGCTCTCGTCGTAGTCATATTGGAGAACATCGTATTTTATCTTTGCTCTGTCGAGCATTCTCATTGCATTTGTCTTTGTCATGATTTTCACACTCCTGCCATGATATGCATAGTCCGCAGCTGCGTCGAGGATATTCTGTCGTTGACCGAATATGCGTGCTTCTCGAGGTCGCCGCATATCGCGTCGGTTAACCCCTGATTTTGCAGCTCGGTTATTATCATCGAGGCAATGTCCTCGACGATATCCGCCTTCGCCGAGGCGGTCACCGGTTCATTGTCCGAAGATATGAGAAATTCAAATGTATCGGCAAGCTCCGAGAGCTTTTCGAGCTCGCGCATTGCCCTGAACGCCCATTTATAAAACGGGCGGTATTTTCTGTTGAGCAGGAACACCGCCGACATGGCGTGATCTGCAAATTCTATCATCGCGAGCTGGGCGCCGCCGGTTTCACCGTGGGAAATGCAGCGCTTGAAATTATACTGTCCCGCCTGCGCCGCCATTATAAGATGACCTGCAAGCTTTTTGAGTCTGACATCCTGCGGCATATCGAGAAACGACCGGCGGATGCGCGAAAACTCGCCGAGATCGTCGCGGAAAACCTCGCCGTTCGTCGCCGCCGCAAGGCAGCTGTCGGGCGTAGTCATCCACTGATTTACAGAATCAAAGCCCGTGCGCGAGCCTGTTTTCGCGAGATAGAAGTCCCCAGTTTTTATAACTCCGTGGCGGCTGCCGCCGACGGGGCTTATTTTGAGCCTGTCAACGCCCTCAAAGCTCTTCGGGAGCTTCGCATAGGCGCGTTCGAGCTGAAATTCAGTACGGCTGTCGATATCATCGGGCACGAAGATGCAGAATCCCGGCTCAAAATCATGGTCGCGCGATATATCATCGTCATAACCGAAGCACTCCGAGCCGTCGCCGACAAGACCTATCGCGAGCTTATCTTCAAGCTCCGGGAATTTTTCATGGAGCATCGGCGCACCGTATGTTTCATAGAATTTTCTTGAAAGCTCAAGTCCTTTCATATATCTCGTCCGACCTCCTTTTTATCTCCTTGGCGGTCATGAACCAACCGTAATATTCAAAAGTCGGTGCGCATTTTTCGCAGACGAAAGCATAGTTGCCGTCGAGCGCGTTTGATTCATCGAGCAGAAGATTTTCAGCCTTTTGCAGGCAGTCGGTGATGAACTCCGACGCGTTTTCGAGCCCCTGCTGCGCCTCTGCGGCATTGGCGAGGTTCAGATATGTTATCGCCGTTTCGGGCTTTCCGCCGGGCAGTGCGCTCATAATTTTTATCGCTTTTTGATAGAGTTCACGCGCCTGCTCGTATTCTTTTAGGGACACGCAGGCGAGCGCCATATTGTTATAGAGTCCGCCGAGACGCGAGTCCCCGGGCGGGAGAAAATCTTCGTAGATGCTCTTCGCCTCGCTGTAGCGTTCGAGGGCTTCGCGCGGGCGGTCAAAAGCTTCGCAGACCGTTGCGGCGTTGAGACAGACAGTAGCGGCGGTTATCGAGCCGCCGAGTGACAGTGCTTTCACAAGCTCGTCCGCCTTTTCCGCGCTTTCAAAAGCTTTGTCTTTCAAGCCCATTTTGCGGTAGAGACCCATGAGTTCGTTGAGCACCGCGAGCTCGCCGCGCTTGTCGCCGCCCATTCGGGCTTCGGAGAGCCAATATTCAAGGTGTCTGCGCGCCGCGGGCATATCGTTATGGGAGAGCAGAGTATCGAGCCTGTCCACAACGCGGTCAACGGGGATAAACGACACATTCGCGTTTTCGTCCGGATAATAGAAATCGGTACAGCTCGGGCATCTCGGCTCTTTGTAATCTTCGGGTTCAAGGCTCATATCAAAGCTCCTTTCGGCATCACTGATGCGTTTTGAAATAGTCGTCCGAAACATCGCGCAGGAAGCGATACATCGGCGCGAATTTTTTGTATATCCCCTCGAGGCGGGTTATTATCCCGTCGTTCCCGATATCGGAAAGCTCATCGGACGCGAACACAAAATAGAGATACTTTGCGTTATAGAAATTTTCAAGTCCTGCGGGGCAATCGGGCTTCGGACGCTTATAGCACTCGGCATCAAGCATGGCTCCCGTTGAAAGAGCCGATTTCACAGCCTTCTTGAAGCCCTCCGGGTCATTTCGCAGATGCTCTCTGAAAACCTCCATGTAGTCCGCCGAGACTTCGTATGTTCCGACGCCGCACGACCACGCGCGCGGAGTTACTTCGAACCACATGCACGGATACATATGCCACTCTTTTTTCGGGCGCATGAACATTATCCACATATTCTCGCGGTAGAGGTGCTTGTCGTGGGTATAGCGCGTATCGCGGCGTACCCTCGACACCATCTTCGTCGGTATGGTATTCATAAACGGGTCGATGTCGAGCATCATGTCGCTGAGCGACGCCGCAATCTGGCGCATCGGCACGGTCATGTTTGCTTTTATCTTCTCTTTATTCTCCTCATAAAACGCCTTTGAATCATTGAAGCGGTTGAGCTGCATGAGAAAAAGCGCATCTTGAGTTATTCCCTTGAAATCGCTCATCAGATAAGTCCCCTGTCGTGCATTGCCTGCGCCGCGAGCATGACGCCCGCCTTGGCACTGTGAAAATTGAAGCCGCCCTGCATCCATGCGGCATAAGGCTCTCTGAGCGGAGCGTCCGCAGAGAGCTCTATCGACGAGCCCATGGTGAACGCGCCCGCCGCCATAATGACCTGGCTGTCATAGCCGGGCATATCCCACGGCTCGGGCACGACGAACGAATCGACCGGCGCACCCGCCTGCATTCCCTGGCAGAATGCGATAAGCGCTTCGGGCGTTCTGAGCTGGACAGTCTGAATGATATCGAATCTCTCCTCGTCGCTTGTCGGAGTGACATCAAATCCGAACTCTTCAAACAGCGCGGCGGCAAAGACTGCAGTCTTGAGTGCCTCGCCGACGATATGCGGAGAATTGAATATGCCCATGAACAGCTCTCTGTTCTGTCCGAGCGACGCGCCTACTTCTCTTCCGAGACCGGGGACGGTGGCTCTGTAGGCGCATTTCTCGACAAGATCCGCCTTGCCTGCTATGTAGCCGCCGTTCTTGGCTATTCCGCCGCCGGCGTTCTTTATCAGCGAGCCCGCCATTATATCCGCGCCGACCTGCACGGGCTCGACGCGCTGGACGAACTCGCCGTAGCAGTTATCGACAAAGACTATCGAATCGGACACGCTCTTGACTGCCTTTGCAATCTCGGCTATCTTCTCGACCGAGAGGCTCGGGCGCAGGGTATAGCCGCGCGAACGCTGGATATAGACGAGCTTCGGCTGCTTTGCTTTCACCGCTTCGGTTATCGCGGGAATATCCGGCTCGCCGTCGGCATTTAAATCGACCTGTTCATATTTCACACCGAAATCCTTTAGCGAACCCATGCCCTCTCCGGTGATGCCTATAACGGGGTGTATGGTGTCATAGGGCTGACCGGTGACGCTGAGCATTGTGTCGCCGGGGCGAAGAAGCCCGAAGAGCGCGACGCCGAGCGTATGCGTGCCGCAGGCGAAGCTGTGGCGCACAAGAGCCGCCTCAGCGCCGAACGCGCTCGCAAAAACTTTATCGAGCGTCTCGCGTCCGCGGTCGCCGTAGCCGTAACCCGTGGTCTCGGTGAAATGGCTCTCGCTGACCCTGTTTTCGATAAAAGCGGCGAGCACTTTCTGCTGATTATACTCAGTGTTTTTCTCAATTCGCGCGAAGCTGTGTTCGGCGCGCTCAAGAGCCCTTTCGGAAGCATTGAGTATTTTCTCATCAAATTTGAAAAATGTCTGTTCCATGTTATATTTCCTGTTCTGTATCATATTCGGCCCATCTGCCGACGGGCACAAAGCCCGATTTTTTATAAAACTCAACTATGCTGCCGTCCTTGCAGAAGAGCTCGACCCGTCTGCCATCGGACGAATATCTTTCGGCAAGCGTCAGCACCGCCTCGCCGCCGAGTCCCCTGCCGCGCATATCCTCGCGTGCGGCAACGCAGCCGAGAAATGCTGCCGAATCGACGACAAACAGAGCGCAGGCGCACGCCGCAAGCGTTTTGCCGCTGTATATCACGCTCCACTGAGCGGTATCTCTGTTCATGCGCCTCGACACATCCGCAATCCACTCGTCGCGCCCGCCGAGACGGTCAAAGCCCGAAGAAACGAGCAGCAAATATACATCGCGCAGGTCGGGATATCTCGGCATCTGAGCTTCGCCGCGCAGAGGGCGCAGAAGATGCTCGAATCGGACTATATTGCCGCTTCTCGTCGGCGAAAGTCCGAGCTTTTGGCACACGCTTTCTTCGCAGGAGAGCGTTGAAAAGCCTATGATTTTGAAAAACTGCCAAAGCTCTTCAAAATCTGCATCCGGTTCGGCGCTCAGCACGACGCTGTCATAGGCGCGGCAGACTGCGGCGGTTATAATATTCTCGTCATTTCGCTGAACCCAAAAACGAACGGCGGCGGAATCGGCGGAATAAGTTTTCAGATACCCGGCGATTTTCGTGCCGAAAGCGTCGCGGCGGCAAAAATCAAGAAGCTCTTTTTCTTCAGCCAGTTTAAGCATTGGCGAGCTCCCCGAGCATCACTTTTGCAAGGCGGAGAACATCGTCTCCGTCGCTCATTTTTATCACACACGAGGGCGAGTGGAGATATCTGCACGGGAGCGAAATTGCGAGAGTTTTGACTCCGCCCGCGCTGACATGGATAGCCTTCGCGTCGTTTCCGCCGGCGACCATTGTCTTTGTCTGTATCTTTATGCCGTTTTCCTCTGCTTTTTTGAACGCAAGCTCATAGAGGTCGTGGTCATAGATAGTGCCCCTATCCATAAAGCCGACGACTGCGCCCTCGCCGAGAGCGCAAACACGCTTTTCGCCGTCAACGCCGGGGATATCCGCGGCAGTCGTGGTTTCGAGCACGATGGCGTAATCGGGTCTGATGCTGAACGCCGAAGCTTTCGCGCCGCGCGTGCCAATCTCCTCCTGAACGCTGAACGAGAAATCCGCGTCATACTCGAGCTCGCTCTTTATCATCTCAACCATCACGGCGCAGCCCATTCTGTCATCGAGCGCTCTGCCCTGAACGAATCCGTCGCCGAAGTTTCTTATTCCCGAGTCGAACACCACAGTATCGCCCAAAGAGACATATTCGCGCGCCTCGTCCGCCGACTCCGCGCCGATATCGATATACATCTCATCAGCCTTCGGCATATTGAGTTCATCTTCTTTGGAGAGCATATGAATCGGCTTGAGACCGATAACGCCGCTTATCTCTTTATCGCCGACCTTCACGCTTCTGCCGAGATAAACACGGGGATCGACGCCGCCGACGGCAGAGAATTTGAGCATACCCTCATCGGTTATATAAGTGACGATCATGCCGACCTCGTCCATATGGGCGTCGAACATAACTTTATTTTTCGCGGGGCTCTTTCCCTTTTTGTGCACGATAAGATTGCCGAGCGGATCGACGCGCCAATCGGCGAAGCTGTCTATCTCGGAGATTATGAACTCGCGCACCTTATCTTCCCTGCCGGACACGCCTCCTATCGAGCAGAGTTTTTCGAGCAGTCCGTACATCATGCGCGCCCCCTTTCGATTATATATGCCGCCATAAGTCGGGCGACGGCTTCGATATCATTTAGATCGACTATCTCAGCCGCAGTGTGCATATTTCTCTGCGGAATAGAGATGAGTCCCATCTTAACTCCGCTTCCGGCAACCTGAATCTCGTCGGCGTTGGTGCCGGTACTGCCGCTCATGACCTCGCACTGGCGAGCGATGCCGTTTTCGTCGGCGATACGCTCAAGGGTGCGGGACATCGAATAATCGAGCGAGGGCGAGAAGCCTATCATCGCACCGCCGCCGAGCTTGCCGCACTTCTCCTTTTTGAGTCCCGGAGCCATGGCGAAGCTGACATCAACGGCGATAGCCTCATCGGGTGCAGCCGCAAAGCCGCCCGCCGCCGCGCCGCTGCCGCCCGTCTCCTCCTGAGACGAGAACAGCACGCTGATGCGGCATCCGTGATTTTTATCTTTGAGCAGCTCAAGGCAGCGAAGTATCGCCGCAACGCCCGCTCTGTCATCGAGCGCGGCGCAGCTGACTCTGCCGCCGAGCAGCTCTTTCGGGGTGCTGTTGACGGTGATGCGCATACCGGGGCGCACTATTTTTTTGACCTCGTCGGCGGTCATGCCGACATCTATTGAAAGGTCTTCAATCTTTTTCGCTTTTTTGTCATCGTCACCCGAGGCAAGATGCGGCGGAGTCGAAGTTATAACGCCGAAAAGAGGTTCGTCGCCCCACACCGTCACCTGTTCTGCGGCGAGAACTCGCGCATCTATTCCGCCGACGCGCGCAAATTTTATAAAGCCGCTGTCGTCGATAGCGGTAACGGTCATTCCAATTCTGTCTATATGAGCGTCGAGCATGATATGCACCCCGTCGCCGCCCGTGTCTCCGCACACACTGCCGAGCGCATCGATATGCGCGGGCATATACTCTTCGAGCATGGATTTTGCAAGCAGAGCCGCTTCGTTCTCGTTGCCGGAGGTTCCGTTTGCGCCCGCGAGCGCCAAAACAACGGATTTCAAATCTCTATTTTTGAACAAGTTACATCTTCCTTTCTAAAAATTAAGTTGAAAAACACAAAAATATGGAGTATTATAATAATTGACAACAAAGTCAAGTAATCGATTGGAGAGATAGCAATGAGTCAGTCGCATCACCATCATCACCATCACAGAAAAAAGACGAAGAAAAAGGTTATTATAACAATAGCTGTTATTCTTCTTGTCATAGCGATTCCGCTGACGGCGGGACTTATCACCGTCAACCACTATCTGAGCAAGATGAACTACGAGGAAGAGACAAAGGACGTCAATCCCGAGTTCACCGAGAATCTCTCGGACCCGAACGCGGACAAGGATATATCCGAGAATATAGACGACCCGCGCATGTGGTACAACGACAACATTATCAACATTCTGCTCATCGGACGCGATCTCGGTCACGGTTCTAAATATTATTCCCGCGCCGACTCGATCATAGTCGTTTCGATAAACAAGCTCAACAACAACATCAAGCTCGTCTCACTTTCGCGAGCAACCTATGTCTCTATCCCCGGTCACGGCAACGCCCGACTCAACGCGGCGCATGCCTACGGCGGATCGAAGCTGCTTATCGACACGATAGAGCAGAACTACAAGATAAGAATCGATCACTACGTGAGCATCGATTTCAACGGCTTCATCAAAGCCATTGACGCGCTCGGCGGAGTTGACATAGTGCTGACAGAGAGCGAAGTGAAGGCTCTCTCGCCGATACTCAAGCAGAACGGCACCGTAGTAAAGGGCGCCGGAACCTATCACCTCAACGGCAACGAAGCTCTCGAATATGCCCGCCTGCGCGAAATAGACAGCGACAGAGTGAGAACAGAGCGCCAGAGAACGATTCTTATGGCAATCTTCGCGAAGTTCAAGAAGATGTACTCGACCGAAAACTATTCGACCCTGCTCAGCAAGAGCACGAAGTTCCTCGATCAGGTTCTGCCGCTCGTGAGCACCGATTTCACAAAGAGCGAGATAATCAGCCAGGCGACGACATACGCCGGATATCTCAAGTGGCCCGTGACTGAAGCTATTATCCCGAGAGACAAGACTCCGCTGACGAAGATAAACGGCATTGAGGTGCTGATAGTCAACTGGGCAAAGGTCAAGAATGACATTCACGAAGTCCTCTATCCCGGCATTGAGCCCCAGGAGCAATCCTGAGGCTCATAGATAGGATAATTTACAGCTCGACGCCGCCGACAGGACGGACAGAGAGAATATAGCACGAACCCGAACCGAATACTTTTTCCATCAGGTCTTTGTACTCATCAAGCTTATTGAGCGGTACAAAGGCCTGAATTGTTCCTGCGAAGCCGCCGCCGTGGACTCTCCATGCGCCGCAGCCGTCAAGCATCTTTTCGCTCAGCGAAAGTGCGAGCGACACGGGCTGCTCGGATACTTTCTTGCAGGAATAGACATTCTGGTTGTACATATAAGAAGCGCGTCCGCTCTCGATAATATATTTCTTGAAAGTCTCGAAGTCGCCCGCCTTGAGTGCGGCTGCCTGCTTCTCGACGCGCGCGTTGTCGCCATAGAAATGCATGGCGCGAAGCACAGCTCTGTCGCCGCAGGAGGAGCGGATATCGGCTATGTTCTTCATGAACTCGTCCTCGTCGACCTCGCGCAGGACGCTCTTGCCGAGGTATTCGGCGACGCTCTCCATCTCT
>ULSQ01050830.1_pt1 | contig 105812 bp, 97 predicted proteins | sample 1956821 | NCBI WGS metagenome assembly ULSQ01 (sample SAMEA4835712, study PRJEB28245) | human gut metagenome | biome: gut microbiome; material: fecal sample | place: Denmark | collected 2008 | reverse complement strand
CGACGCAAGTCAAAGCGCCCGTAGCTCAATTGGATAGAGCGTCTGACTACGGATCAGAAGGTTTGGGGTTCGAATCCCTACGGGCGTGCCACTTGCATCACTGCCAGCAAATAAAATGATTCCTGCCTGAACATCACGGCGGGATTTTTTGTCTCTACTGGTAAATACATATGGGGGCGCCATGGTTTCGACTGGAAGTCTGCGGTGCTGGCTGCATGTGAAGGTTAATCGGCTGGCCTTCTAAAAAGCCGATTAAAAAAATAAATGCAGAGTCTAACGACCTTGCTCTGGCTGCCTAATTAGTTCAGCCGCGTCAGAACCTCAACGCCTGCTAGAGGGGACGACGAAGACACAGCAGGCTGGTGCAATGCGGGGTTGCCGCGCAACGCACGAGACTTCCACAGGCAACTAGCGAGCTTGCCTAGTTGACGCATAGCGAAGCAGCCGCGAAAGCAGCAATATGCGTCTGAACATGGAGATGCTGTCATCAATGGCCTTCAGGACACGGGTTCGACTCCCGTCGCCTCCACCATTTCAAAACAACCGCAAGCGTTTGAAATAGAATGCTTGCGGTTGTTGTTTTTATAGAACCGCAGTACATGATAACGGCTTTTAGAAACAATGTACTGTATTTTTAAAACCGCATGACGATACTCCATCCAGGTTTTCCGATAAACATTAGAGCATAAGGGAATCTGCAATTTTTGAGTCATCACGACAAACCAGGCCCTTCCTGTTCCCAACGTTGACCAAGAACTGCTTTACGTCACTCATGGGGTTACTGTCATTGATTCCCTGTTTTTGATCCTCTCCTGCCTGGGAGGAACATCTTTTCCATTTAAAACTGTTGCAATGCATCGACAAATCCGGAAACGCCTTGTCCGGAAAAAACACTGCATCACATATCCCCCAGTCTGCCGCAATCATGCAGTCAGTCCAACAATCTTATTTGCTGATATCCTTATTATTTTCTGATGGTAAAATACTTGAAAAACGATATGGAGGCAAAATCCATCAGTATGAACTGCGCATAATTACCGGGGGTAAAAATACGGCGGCCCCCGAGGCTATTGACAGCCTCAATCGTCAGTAGAACTGCTTCACGAAACTCAACGGCCTCATCGTCTTCTGCGGAATTATTGAGAACAGAGGTATTTCCCAGCCTTGCCCATACCTGGACGGCTTGCCAGTCCTCTTCCATGTCTGCAATGACGGCTACAGCCGCGCTCAAAGCCGGGGCCTGCCCGGACGGTATATCATTCTGTTTATAGCGGTCTATGCGGGTATATCCATCCGAATCCTGGTAGATGGCTGTTAGTGTGAATTCCCTCCAGTTACCGGGCTTGGAAAACTGTATTTGTATCTCTCTCATGGTATCATTATGCTAATTGGCTGATTTAATAATGGCGGCGCGAGCATCGTGATGGCTGGCAAACACCCACACCTGCCGGGCTTGTCCCGTCTTGTTGGAGGAATAACATCAGGGATATTTGTCTGCCTCCGGCTGATCTTTCTTCAGGGAGCTGACTGCACCACACGGCAGCGCGTAACACCCACTTCCTTGAAAAATCTGCTCCAGCTCGCGGAAAATGTCATCCTATGTAAAACGTCCAGATTGAAAGTCCCCGCTCCCGCCCGGCATTTTGGCCAACATTGATGAGGATACGGCCCGTAACAAATATGATATGCCCCCTCGTTTGAAGCGTATGGAAGATGCTTTGCCTAAATCGCAGATGAGACAGCCTGCGGAGCATTCCTATATTGTCACACCCACTTAACTATTTGAATACAATAAATGATAATATCCTTTCTCTATAAAACCATCCTATCACAGGAAAGGAACGAATTATTGGAAAAATTGCTTTGAAACCCGGATTCGGCCCCTGTCCGTAAAAAACTATACGATGAAATGAGCTTCCCGAATATCCAGAAGCGTTGATAAAAATACTTCAAGCCAACAGTATGTACTTTATATGGAAAACTCTTATCATCAAACAACACGCCGGAATTTCCTGAATCAATTAGGCCTGGCGGCAGCAGGAATGACAACGGGCAATACAGCCCTTGCCACTACACAATATGATTCCGGCATTCCCAGAAATTCCGTACCAGATAGAACTTCCGATAATTCCGCCAAAAGAGTGATCATGATTTCCCTGGACGGTATTTGTGTGGAAGGTTTTCAAAAGGCGCATGCGCCCTCTTTAAAAGGAATGATGTCACAGGGAGCTTTTTCTCTGGATACGCGGGTTGTGATGCCCTCCGTCACGTTACCTAACTGGACCAGTCACTTAACCGGCAGCGGCCCGGAACAGCACGGAGTCTTCAATAATAACTGGACGCCGGCAAATTCCTCCTACCCCGCCGTACGGAGAGACGAAGACGGATATTATCCCTCCGTATTCCAGGCCCTGAAAAAATGCCAGCCTTCCTGCAAAACAGCTTTTTACTATAATTGGAAACCTCTTGCCTATCCGTTCAACGAAAAATACCTGGATGAAATCAAGTACCTGGCAAACGACGCCTATGCTTCCAATTACCATCAGGCTTTCCAATTCGTCAAGAAACACCGCTACAACCCGACTGTGGTTTTTCTCTATTCCGTTCATACAGATCATGCGGGGCACAAATACGGCTGGATGTCCAGAGAATACCTTCAATCTATTGAAGAGGCGGATCAGCAAATTGGAATCTTTTTTCAGAAATTGAGGCAGGAAGACTTATTCAACGATACGCATTTTCTATTTCTGACGGATCATGGGGGAATCGGAAAGGGCCACGGGGGGACGAGCGCAGCGGAAATGATAGTTCCATGGGGGATTTCAGGTCCGGGCATTAAGAGAAATTTCCTGATTTCCGAACCAAACAATACCACCAATACCGCTCCCATGCTTCTTCATTTATTCGGAGGAAAGCCACTACCGGAATGGACGGGGAAAGTCATTGAAAGCGTGTTTCCATCATAACTCCCCCGTAGCTTGCTTTTCCTGATGCAATTTACCGCCTCTTCACGGCAGGAAACAAAACATGGCTGCCGGATGGCATTCCCTGCCGGAGTTGAACCGAGCCTTTGCCGTTGGAGAGACGGCCTTCCTGACCGCTAGAAGAAGGGAACATGACAGCCGGAATAAAACAGCCTGCTTTTCACAAAGCACTGAAATCTGCATAGCACTTTCCCGGAAAGAGTCAATGATTTTTACCGTATCCTTTCCCCTTTTTAATCAAATACGGAATTCCAACAGGGAGCGTCAGCCGCATCAAAACGCAACAGAACCTGTTCCGGAGTGTTTTATTCCCAAGACATGGAGGCAAGCTTATTCCGACCAGAGCATCAGCTTGCTGATGTTTCCCAACCATCCTTTTTTCAACCGTTGCCCACCCATACGCATAAGATAAGGGGAAGGATTGCACCTGTTTCTTCCATGAAGGACAATGAAACGTACGGCCACCACCTCCGACCGTCTTCATGACGAATTGTTCACTCAGGCTTTCTGGCCTTGTTCATCTTCATGGCAAATCATCCCACGTAGCCGACATGATTGGACCATTCAGCATTTAATGATTCGAGGCGCGGGCACACCCTCCTTCTGGGTTGCCGTACCGCATCAAAGACATCTTATGACGAGCCCTGCCGCATGAGGTATTGTTCATTTTTCCTCTTTTATTTCCGGCAAAACCACAGGTTCTCCCAAAAAACGGGGTTCACGGCTCCAAACCCACAAGTCCAGCATCATCCATACGCGGGCCGCACGCTCCCTGAACCAGCTTTTTATACGGGAACGGCGGTTGGGAACATCTGGCGCGCTGACGGCCCAGGCTGCCATCCCCTCATGCGCTGCGATTGCCAGGGCGCGTTCATTATGAAATTCCTGAGAAACAACAATCATCGTCGAAACGCCGAAAATTTCCTTCATCCTCACGACAGAATCCAAAGTCCGCAATCCCGCAAAGTCACATACAATCCGTTCCTCTGGAACGCCACGTTCCACCAGAGCCTGTTTCATCCATTCCGGTTCATTGTAAGCATGAGAACTATTATCTCCGGAAACGATGAAAACCGTTGCTTTTCCATCTTTCCAAAGTTCCGAGGCCGTATCCATCCTGTTATGGAAATATCCGTTAGGGCTCCCCATGAATGTTGGGGAGCATCCTAACACCAGAACAGGAGCACGAACGGGAACATCCCTGGAATGCTCAACAATCCTGCCCTCTGAAACGGAATAAATGTACCATTCTGCGGCAACGCATACCACAACCGCTCCCGCAAACATGCCTCCTGCTATTTTCAACGCCAGCAACATTCCCTTTTTTCCAGGGCGCCATGAACCATCTGATTTTCCAGACCGGAAGATACCCAACAATTTCATACTCCGTATTTCTATTTTTCAGCCAGAGGCGCCCTGTTATAAACTCTTTTTTCAGAACTGTTTCCACTCAACATTCTTCTCTCTGCTTTCTGCATTTCATGACAAGAATAGCCACGAAACACCACCATCCTTGTTTTACTCATCCGGGAAAACAAAAATTATTGATGGAGAATCAGCCAGCAAATGATATTGAAGCAAAACAAAAAGGCCCGCAAACAGCGGGCTTTTTATTTACAAGATTTAATCTCGATAAAGTACCCCCGACCGGACTCGAACCGGTACGTCCTTGCGGACAACAGATTTTAAGACAAATTCAAAACATTGATACTTCAATATTTTTATTAAAAAACGATTCATGGGTAACTACTGGGTAACTATTTCAGTTTCTGCGATTCATTTCTCGCTCGTGTTCTCGGTAATTCCTTCCAGAAGGAAGAGTGCCAGAAAAAATCAGCCTTGTCTATTTTGGACTTGCAGAAAAATACTATCTGGAAATGATAAAAAGCAATGGAACAGTATTACATTGCAACGGAGGAAGGACAGACGGAAGGGCCGTATTCCTTTGCATCACTAGAAACTTTCTACGCCGAAGGCAAGATAACACAAAAAAGCCTTGTTTGCATTGCTGGCGGTCAAGAGTGGGTGCAGTTCGGAACGGTTTTAGAACAGAAGTGGAAAGAGGAATCTGAAAAAAACAGTTTGCAAAAAAAACAAGAGCGAACGGAAGCAACATCAACAGACGTAGAGCTTATACCAACTGTTGAGGGATTATTCCAGATCATGGGTATTCTTGCTCTACTCGCTGGGGTGATACTAGCTTTATGCAACACGGGGCCAGGATATGCCGCTATTGGTATTATTTACCTGCTTTCCGGAGCCTTCTTCTGCCTTGGGTGCTTCTGGTGTGCCAAAGTCATTAAGTTGCTTTCCTGCACCGTTGACTTGCTTTCCGTCATAGCCAAGAGAGTATATAACTCCGGAAACTCCACGGATAAGCAATAACCGTTTCTCCTGAATCCACTGAACACAGAAACGCCCCGGACGAGCAAAACGTTGCGGGGCGTTTTCTTTTGGGCGAAGGATTAGGGAGCACCGGCATTATTCCAAGCGTCAAAGGTGGCATCATCTACTGTGAGAGTGATTGCATTGTCCGCTGCGCTGGGGGGGGGAGTGTGCCCCTGAGGTCAGGGGCGCGGGTGCTAGGGGCTTGTTCATCATCTTTTACGGTAAGGAAGATTAACAATTCCCCCGGGGCGTTTCTGCCTTTGGGTAGTATTGGCCCATTTACCTATTGCGTCAATTTGAGCATTGATTCCTCTCAACCCCTGGGTTAATTCCTCTTTCAATCCATTGATGGCACGTTTTGTTGCCAGTCCTAATTCCTGAAGCTTGGCAACGTAGAGCTTGCCTAATTCCCTCATCTCAGCTTCATCAATGTTTCCATCCGCGGCTGCGGCTTCAATATTTTTACGTATGGCATCAAGTGCCTTGTTGGCCAGGTCTGACTGCTGGGGGCTAGAACTTTCGCCCGTTTTCATGAGCAATCCCTGTACAAAAGTTTTAAACGCCTCTTTAGTATCTTTCTGCTGTTCCCGCTGAAGCTTCTTCAGTTCCCGGTCCCGCTCTTTTTCAAGCTTTTCCTGGGCCTTCTTGGCTTCCTGGGCTTCCTTTTTGTCAGCCCGTTTGTTGAACAGGTCAATATTGGCGGAATTGAGCCGGTCTTGCGTCCTGATGCTCCGCTCCTGATCAACAATGTTGCGTTCATAGGCCCCCATAATATCCCCTATCCTCCCGGCTTCTTCTCTGGCATCGGCAAGTTTGTCCGCAAGTTCTTTTGCCTTGCTGTTCTGGTCTTCCAGGGCTTTTTGATATTCTCCGGTTCGGCTGGTTACATCTGTTCCTTTCTGATAGGAGGGTTCAAAGTTCACGCCGGATTGGCGGAACAAGTCCCGGAGTTCATCTATTCTGACAGTGGCGGCATTTCCCTCGTTTTGGGCTGCATCACGGGCAGATAGAAGACGTTCCTTTTTCTCCTTCTGGCGGAGTAGCTCATTGTACGCTTCCCCCGGTTCAACTCCTTTACTCAGTGCAGTATTTACAACCTTTTCGAGATCAGCTATTCTCTTCTCTGTCTCTGGAAGCTTCCTGTTACTCGCATCAATCCGTTCCTGGGCTTTGAACTGTTGCTGGAACAGTCTTTCAACCTCCTGGAGGGAGGGCATCTGTCCCTGAATGAACTTCATATCAAAGTCCTTATCTTGCAAACGGTCACGGTTTTGAACGGCCGTATCCAACTGCTTTCCGTAGTCCATGAATTCCTTCTGCGCTACTTCCAGATCCCGGCGGCGTATTTTGTCGTCAAGATTCTGGTCAATCATCATCATGCCGTAGTCCCGCTGACGTTTGGTGATTTTGCCGTCTTCAAAGTCATTGTCCAACTTCACGCGGGCAAGCTCGGCTTCCTGCGTGTCAATCCCCTTCTGGCGGGCGGCTTCCTCCCTTCTCAACTGGATTTGCCGCTCAATTTCCTGGGTCTGCAAACGGTATTCCGCCGTAATGCCCTTGATGAAGTCCTCGAACCCTTTGTTGATTTCCTGCGTCCGATCGGCTTTGTTATAGTCCTGGATGGCTTCATAACTCTTTTTGATAGATTCGGCAGCATCCCTGGCACGTTTTTTCATCCTTTCGGTTGCCTGTTCCGCCTGCCGCTCCAATTCGTCGCTTTTGGTCTTGAAGTGGTCAATCAGGGCGGTAATGCCGGCGGTCAACCCCTGGATCAGCAGCATGGCCCAGCCCAACGGCCCCATCGCCGTTTTGATGGTGGTTCCGAATAAATGAATGAACGGGATCGCCCCGCGGAGGGCGCTGGACATGCCCAGGATGCGCGTTGCCGCAATGGTAATCTGCCCCGCCAGCCCCTTGACCTGCGTGGAGGTGAGTTGCCCGGCATCCCCGGCCGTCTTGATGCGCCGTCCCAGGTCCTGGATATTCTTCAGGGCGTCCGCCTGGGCCACGTTGTCCCCGGCCTTCCGGGCTTCTTCCAGTTTGGCAATGTAGGATTCCAGTTCGGCCCGCAGTTCTTCATAGGTGGCGGAGGCGCGGCGGTTGTTGGCTTCCAGCCGTTCCACCGTGGCGGCGGCGGCCTGCTGCTTCCGGGCCTCCGCGGCTTCCGCCTTTTCCGCGGCCTTGTCGGCGGCGTCCATTTCCTTGTTGTAGCCGTCGATGATTTGTTGAAGGTTTTCGTCAAGGTCATCTCCCCATTTCGCCCCAAGGTCCAAATCAGACATTTTGTTATTGAGGACTTCAAAGACGTCATCCACCTGTTCCAGCTTCTTCCTGAATTCCTCGGAGGTCAGCACGGCGTTGGTGACTTCGTCAATAAAGCCGGTCAATCCCGGGTTGTCGTTGAAGGCGGCTTTCATCCGGGAGCCGGCGGCGGTCAGGGCGTCGGCGTATTGGTCAAGTTTGGAATTGGCGTTTTCCAGGGCTTGTTCATATTCCGCGCCCATGCCGTCCTTCATGGCGGCTCCGGTTTCTTCAGCGGCCGTTTTGACGTTGTTCAGGGCGTCGGTTACCTGGTTGATGGCGTCCGCGCTTCCGCCGGCTTCTTGGGCGGCTTCCCTGGTCTTGTTGATGGCTTCCGTTGTCTGGTCGGCTCCGGAGGTGTCGGCGGTCGTTCTGATATTGATGTTCAAGTCTCTGTCTGACATGGTTTTATTGATTGGCTGTTGAGATTCAAACGGGCGTCGCACAGGGCAAGCATGACTTCCCGGCGGGCGCTTTTGGGAACGTGGGGAGGCAGGGGATTGCCGACGCTCACCACGTCATAGCTGCGGGCATAGTCCTCCGGATTCGCCGTCCGGCTGTCCCAGTTCCACCAGGACCACCGCCCGGCCCGGTTCCGGGGCGTCCACGGCTCGTCAAGCCGGACACGCTCCCGACCGCAGACGTCCATGACGGCCCGGCAGATGGTGAGGTCTTCCGGGGCGAGCGGGGGGATGGCGGCGCATTCCAGAGCTTCGGCGGCCATCCTGGCCGCCCGGCCGCTCAGGGCGTAGCAATTTCCGTAGGCGGACCGTTCGGACGGGTTCCGGGGGACCCGGTATCCGGCGGCGTGCAGCGCAAGCCCGTTGTGTTTCATTTCCCTGACCCATCCGCCCGACAGAAGCGCCGTGTCGGAGTCAATCTTGACGACGGTATCGCCATCCTCCGCCCCCTTGGCCAGCGTGGCAATGATTCCCCGGACGCACTCCGGGCCGCGCAGGTTGCCGCAGCGGGGGAAAGAACTCCGGCGATACCGCGCCCCATGCGCTACAAGGGCCCTCCTGGCCTCCGGGGGCACCGGGGCGGCGCTGTCGTCCACCACCGTAACTACCGCGTCCGGAAGAGCCGTCCTGGCGCACCGGACGCAGGCCACGGCTTCCTGCGCGTCTCCGGCATAGGTGAAGATGTATATCCTGATCATGACATTCCGGAGGGGCCGAAGGTTCCCGGGTGGATTTGGAGATAAACCGTGCCCGCCTGGTGCTGCACCACCTTGTTGCCGTCGATGGTGGCCAGATGGAAATAATATTCATAAGGGGTTTCCCGGTCCTCCTCCGCGAGCCTGACGGGGTCGGAGACGCCGCCCGCGGCGGACAGAGAGGATCCGAGGTATTTCGCGTCCTTGTCCAGCTGGATCTTGAGCCAGATTTCCCCGGAGGTGACGGGGCTTTTCACCCAGCCCCCGGAACCGTCCCCCTCCGGAAGCAGCCCCCCGATATAGTTGCCGGCATAGATAGCCTTCCCCTGGCGGATGTAGGCGTCGGACACCTTGCCGTCGCTCCCGTAAGACAGGCGGCATTGGAATCCCACCTCGACGGCGCTGGTTCCCCACGCGGGAGGCTCCTGGGCCTGCAGCAGTTTTACGGACGGCCCGACGCTGGAAAGCTCCGGGACTTCATCGTCCGCTCCGGAAGAGCCTCCGCTGCCGGATCCTCCGCCCGAAGAACCTCCCCCGGAAGACGTGGACGAGTCCGCCCAGGCCGTCCGGCGCAGCGCCTCGGCAAGCTGCCGGCTCCGGTCGATGGAGTCCTGCAGGGAGATCTGTTCCGGGGCCCCCACCGTCACGTCGGAAACTCCCGTTTTAAGGTCGAGGGATATTTCCTGGATGACGGACCGCATGGTTTCCCATTCTTTCAATCCTCCCGTGATGGAGAGGCGCCCCCCGCAGACCTGGTCAAAGTCGTCGTGGACGGTCGCGGATCCGTCATAGGGCAGCGCGCGGGTGGCTTCGTAGTAGGATTTCAGGAAATTTTTATACAACACGGAGGTGTCGTAGCTGCCCGATGTTTCGTCGTCTCCGGGGCTTCCGCCGTCGTCGGATACGCTTTCCACCGTCCCTGCCCTGTCCACCCGGTAGGACGCGTAGCCGACATTCGTCGTAGTCACTTCAAACGTCAATGTTCCGATCCAGCGGTCCCCGGTTCCGGATTTTCCGCCGTATTCCGGAAAATATTGCTTCACCGTGTCGGGGGGATCCGTCGCCCGCACCCGCAAATCCACCCGGACCTTGCCCCATTTGATTCTCGCGCTCTTTCCGTTGATCTGGCCGGAGGTCAGTTCGTGGGTGACGGCCGCGCTGCTGTATCCCCGGTGTTCCGCGTCAGCAGGCGTGATGGACGTGATTTTCGGACTGGCCGCCACTTCCAGGCCGGCGCAATCCTCCAGGGCCGGAGCCCAGCGTTTGACGCGGGCCGCCCACTGGGCCGTGCCGGTCGGGAATTTGTCTCCCCGGACAATCATCCGCGGGGCGTCGTAACCCAGCGAACCCGTTTCCGCAGGGCTGTATTGTCCGGCAGTGTCGGAGACCTTGACGCCGCCCGGAACGTCCACTTCCGCCGTCACCACATAGGGCTGGGACAGGGAGGCGCCTGAGGGATAGACGGCCAGCGCGCGCTGAACCCGGGAAATAACGGAGGCGTTGCAAGTCAGCCCCACGGCCGGAGGCACCAGATCGGGACGCGCCTTGAGGGACAGGGCGCTTACGTCCACGGCGGACAGGTCGAGCACGACATCCGGCAAATGGACATGGTCGGCAATGACCAGCGTGGCGGAGTCGTCCGCGCCGTATTCAAACCACGCGGCCATGTTGGGGCGCCATTGCTGGATCTGGGAAAGCAGGGAGGCATACGTTTCCGACGAGTAGGCAAACGGAATGATTTCGGCATCCTTGTCGATCCGGAGGTCGTATTTGATGGGGACCAGGGCCGTGCTGACGGCGTGGTCCAGGACTCCGGAGAGGGCGTCCCGGATGTTCGCGGTCGCCTGTTTTTCCTGACCGCTTCCGCCTGTGCCCTGGCGGTATTCGGCAAAGATGCCGTTGGCGCGGCCGTTCACGAAGTACTGGATGTTGCTCAGGTTCCACCAGTAATCGCAAATCCTGATGTCCCAGCTCTCGGAGGTTCCTTCAAGGGAGTGTTCCAGGTCGATGGCCGGTCCGATGAGCAGGGTTTTCCCGCGCCAGACGACTTTCACTATTTCCCCTTCTTCAAACGGGCAGGAGGCAAACCGGGAGACCGGCGCGCGGAAGGAGACGGAGGCTCCCCCGAAGGAGAGCCGGTTGTAGGACGGGCTTTCGGCCATGTCCAGGAAGTCGGCGGAAGATACGTCAAGGGTTTTCACAGGGGGCGGCCGAGGGTGAAGTTGTAGGAGACGATAAGGCGCAGGCCCTGAACCTTCGGCTCGGCATCGGCGATGACGGCTTCAAAGCGCTGTTCACGGCCGCAGGCGTCGGTCCAGGCCCATTCCCCCTTCCCCGCCGTTTTCCATTCGTTGAGCCATTCGTAAAAGGCGCTCCACGCGTCCATGTGGGAGGCGCATTCCCGCACGGTGGAGATGGTGAAGGACAGGGACAGGTTGCCGAATGCGTCCAGCCTGGGGAACGGGCTGTTGATGATCGGCGTGGCGGATGTGCCGAACTGCACCGGGAAAGCGTGTTCCGGCAGGGAATCGAGCAGGAATTCCCCGGCGCGCACGACGGGGCGCCCGTCAAAGGTGATGGAAAAGGGAGAGACGGTCGTGTCCATGCCTCAATAATGGTGGGGGTTTCAATCCACGCACACCTTGCGGAGCGCGACTGGCCGCCCCCCATGCAAACAGAAGGGCGGCCCCGGCTGTCATGCCCCGGCGGAGGCCGGGAAGGCGATTTCTTCCGTGGGCGTCAGGGAATTCAGGGAGGACGGGATCACTTCAAGCGTCAATTTCGGCGTGATCAGCTTGTTGTTTTCCGTGGGGATTTCCACCTTGAGCAGCGCCGCGACTTCCAGGACCATCATTTCTTTTTTGTCTTCCTGGTATTTGGTGAGGCGCGCCCATACCTTTTGCCCGTAGATGTTCCGGGAAAAGGGCTGCACTTCCTTCCCGGCTTCCAGCCTGTCGCACTGGTAAATCACCTGCCAGCAGACCGGATTAATCTCCGTGGAGTTGATTTCGATGGTGTTGCCCGTCACTTTGGTGTTCTTCCGCGTCACATAGGAGGTCGTGTCGCGGGAAAATACCGTGCGGGCGTCGTCTTCCGTGGTCGGCGTGATTTTGTAGTCGATGACTTCGTTGGCCATCATCCAGGCGTCGGAGTCCTTTGCCGGCTTGAATTGCTCGTCCACCGTGTCCGTGCCGCTTCCGGCCGTGACTGTCGTTCCGAACGGGCACAGGTCGAGAAAGGTGCCGACCAGCATTTCCTTGTTGTAGAGTTCTGACATGGTTGTTAGCTTCTTACGTAGTCAATAAAGGTCACTTTCCCGGCGTCGGCGTGGACTTTGTACACGTCTTCCGGGATGTGGACGATTTTTCCCCGCGCGGCGATGCCGTGAGGGAGTTCCAGCTTGTTGACGGCCACCCGGCATTTGACGATGCGGGGCGCCGGAGCAGTAGCGGCCTCCTGGGCCGCGGCGGTGGTGGGTTTAGTTGCCATGTTTGATAATCAGGGTTGTTTCCATCGTCAGGACGATGGACTTTTTCAGGATTTTGGCGAGAGCCGGCTTGGAGCTGGTAACGATTACCTCCGTCATCATCAGCCGGGCATGGTTGCGGCGCCACTTGTGAAAGCCCTCCTGGATGATGTCGGCAAGGTCGTCGGCGTCCCAGCCGTCACCGTCCAGAAGCGGGTTGCTCTCCACGGTGACGTGCCATCTGGCCGTGCTTTTGCCGCTCCTGCTCAACTTGTCCGGAACAATTTCCGGACGCTCCATGACGATGACGGTTTCCAGGGAACCGGTCACCCTCTTGATTTCTTCCTCAAAGGAACCGTCCCATGCCTTAATAATGATTTCCGGGTCTTCCCCGTTGTTGGCCGCGGAGCAAATTTCCACGGCCCGCTGACAGAGGACTTCCGCAAATGCAATGACAGGCGACTTCTTCAGGGTTTTCTTCATATCGGATTGCTCCAATCCTGGTGTTTCGGCCCTCCGTAAATGACGTCGCTGGGCTGGTGCCCATCGTAGGGGGCAAACTCGACTTCACAGGCAGCCACGGCGCGGAGTTTCGCGCGGGCATCCTGATATTGAGCCGCCCGCGCCGTCCCCTGCAGGGATTCGCTTGAACCTGGCACGGAGCTGGTGACGGCATCCCGCACCAGAATGCAGGTGGTGAATACCAACTCCGCGGGAACGGAACTGGAATCCATCGCAATCCTGGCATTTCTGGGGCAGGAGTTGACTGCAGCCGCCACCTCGTTGCAGACCTCGCGGATGATGTCGCTGATTTTGTCCCGGGCAATGGAAGTAATTTCCTTGTCCAGGCAATAGCGGGCAACCGCTTCCGGAGTAATCCTTACGAGGGCCATTGTTTCAATAAGGTTATACCTTGACGGCAAGGACGGCTTCCTGTGCCGTGCTGTCGCCTGCGGACGTTTCAGCTGCGATTTTCAGGCGCAGCCAGGGGCCGGCCTCCAACGGAACACGCATGAACACTTCTCCGGAGCCGGAACCATTGCTCTCACCCCCCGTCGCAACCAGCTTCGGGGAATCCAGTTCCGTCCAGGTATCACCGTCCTCGGACGATTCGACGGTGAGGGTCATCGTCTTGCCGGCGGCCAGCGCGGGAAGCTCTTCGTGCTTCAATGAAATGACAGCGCTGTCGATGCCTCCTTTCTGTCCGATATGAATCGGGGCAGACGTTACCGTCTTTCCGGTTCCCGGCATCTTCAGACGGATCGTAAGCGCTTCGTCATTGCGGTACATATTCTTCATCATGTGGTGTGTTTCTCCTTTCTGCGGATAAAAGGTTAATTTTTGAGGGCAAGGGAGTTGCGACGGGCGCGGAAAAAGTCTTCCGCAAATGCGGCGCGGACGCTGGACAGTGATTCGTCATCAAGCAGGGAATCCACTTCCAGAATCTTGATTCCCATCACGGAATCGGGTTCAGGGGCGATCATGCCCGTTCCGCCGTTTCCGGTGGCAGGCGTAAGGGTTCTGGATTCCTGCAACAGCAATTTCACATTGCCGTTCATAACCACATAGGAAATCATGCCGCGCAAGGCCGCAGGAAACAGGCTCTTCGCCTTGGCGACAAGTTTGTCCGTCAAGGGATGCTGGGCGCTGATGTTCTTGATGCGGGCCACGGAAAACGGAGATTCCACGGCAATGCCCGTCCAGCCTTCCAAACGGGAAGTATAGGCCCTCATTGTTCCTGATTCCCCGTCTTCCGTATTCCTGGCTACGGTCTCTTCCTGCACCGGAGACATGGAAAGCGTCTTCTTGTTCCCCCATATGGAGTGCAGGAAGTCGTCACCCAAAATGACCAGGTAAGCGGAAGCTCCGGAGTTGTCGGCGCGGTTGGCTTCCGAGTCTTCCTGCTTGGAAGGATCCGCGGAAATTGTCATATAATCCCCCATCTGTTCAGAAATAGCCGGGAACACATTTTCCTGTTCCGGAAGCCTGTACCACATCTGCAGGGCAATGGAGGCCATGGCACCCAACGTAACGCTTCGGGTTTCCTTGGTGAGCAGCTGCGCCCCCCTGGCGGAGCTGGTGACAACGGCCTTGTCCACCGCAATAGGTCCGTCAATGTAGTAGCACTTAACGGTTTTATTGGTGTATTCGGTCGTCAGGTTCTTGGCTCCGGCATTGGCCGGACGAAACCCGAAACGGGGAATGCCGGTGGGCATATTGATTTCGTACTGCGTTCCGTCAATAACGGTAACGGGAAACGCGGTTACTTCCGGGGATGCAAGTCCAACAGAACGGACTGCGTCAAGGGCCTTGATAGATCCTGTTCCTTCCTGCTGAAGCACGTCCAGCAGGGTCATAAATTCTTTCGCGGGCATATTACTTGTTCAGGTTATTGAGTTCGGTTTCAAAGGAGCTGCGAAGAGCCGCGGTTCCCGTGACGGGTTCTTTTGGGGAGCCTTCCGGCTTGCCGGCATTCACGTCATCGAATGCGGGATTTTTCGGCAGGGCGTTCAACTGCTTGCTGGCGGCAATATAGTCTTCCGTCAGGGCTCGTTCCCAAAAGGTCTTGGATGCTTCATCCTTCGGGGCGATTTTGCCCGCAGCAATGGCATCGGCAACGTCCTGGACGGCGCGTTCCTTCACCTGCTTCCTGGATGCGGCAATTTCTTCCTGGCATTTCGCCAGCTCCTTCTTGCTTGCTTCCAATTCGTCGGAGCTGGCCTTGCCTTTGTCCTGCAGGGCCTTGATGCGCTCCAACACGATAGCCTCGGCATTTTCAGCCTTGGCTTCTTCCTCGGTCAAAATGCCGAGGGCAACGAGTTTAGTGATGTCCATGTCTCGGTTGGTTGTATGGTTGTCTTGCTGGTCGAGGCCCTCCTTGGGCTTCTCAAGGTCTCTATTGTCGCCCGGTTTCCCGGGGTCTTCAACGTCGTCAAAATGGGCTACGTCGCCCTCCATTCGGCTGGCGGCAATGCGTTCGATGTCGTCAAATGCGGGGTCATTGACCAAGGAACCTACTTCTATGGATTCCGGCAACAGGCCGAGGATTTCCCCGGTTCCCTTGTCGCGCCGGAAGCGGGGGCTGTGATAGCCGTAATTGCCGCCTTCCACGTCCGTTCTTCCCTTCTCCGTCCATCCTTCCAGTTCCAACACAACGCCTTTTTCCTCGTTCCACACAAACCGTCCCGGCTTGTAAGAGGCGGGCCCCATCTCATGATCATAGAGCCCGACCGGTTTGACGTTGCTGGATAGCTTGGCTTCCAGGTCGGCATTGAGCCGGGGAACGCAGTCGGACGTTACCCGCACCACACACGTTCCCGGCTGGCCGTTGAGCGAGCATTTAATAGTATGTTCTCCTTTGGGGGCCCACAGGATAGCCATGGGAGCCTTGCCGTGGTTGCCGGCTACCGTCGTTATCAGCGTACTCATGCCCCCATGATGAGGCACAGTGGAGGTATGGGGCAATAGACGCAAAATGGGCTACAAAATATTCAAGCCGTAACGATCAGGAATAAAATCCCGGCTGGCCGAGAATAATATCTTGCCACCTCCCAAAGTTTTACGTAATATTATAATGGTATTGGGAGAGAATTGATTTCTCAGTCCCTGCTCTATTGAATTAAGAAAAAACACTAATTAAAAAAGAAAGGTACTTACCATGAAAATGATTTTTTTATGGGCCACATGTTTAGTTGTCATAACCGGTTGCAATGCTCCTCAAGAGAATCATGATCAAATTGAAAACGGTGGAACAAAAATAGAAAACAAGTCGGAAAATTCTAATTTTTACGGCACTTATGAAGGAACTCTTCCCGCTGCCGATTGTGAAGGTATAAAGACGACACTGACATTAAATAAGGATAAAACTTATATACTGAGGAGCGAATATATAGGAGAAGGAGAAAAAAGCGCAACTTTCGAATCAAAAGGTCATTATAATTTGATAAATGGAAACTTGATTGAATTATCTCTAACCTCTTCTAATGAAAAATCTTATTATAAAATACTTGATGGTAGTAAATTAATGTTGTCAGACAAAGAAGGATCAATTAATCAAGGAATCTTATCCGAACATTATATTTTAAAAAAGAAATAAAACTATTTCTATAACAAATCTTTTTTCTACTCCGCCGCAGTTTCCCCTCTGCGGCGGTTTATTTTACACCGTCTTTCAGCTTAGCTCTCCTAGTCAATTTATCCAGTCTTCGGAACCTCCCCCGTCATCAAGCATGGCATCCATGAAGTGTTTGAATGCTATGCCCGTAAGTTCTTCCATATCCGGAAAAGCCTCCGGCCATGGCGCAAAGATCTGCGACTTCTTGAGCTTATAGACGGCCCTGACTCCGCCATGCCCGTCCGATTCAAAAAGGCAGCCCGGCTCCAATCCGGAGCCGGTCATGCTGTTGCGAAGGTTGAGGATGCTTTTACGAAGAGTGAAAAGTTTGCGGCCCGTCATAGAGGCGTAAGCGCCAGCGCGAACGCCGTGCGCCTCCGGAATGACAGGAATGGTCAGCGCCTGGGCCCGCTTGGCCGTCACCGTGCCGCCGTAGATTTTCAATAACAGGGATTGTGCAAGGTCTAGAGGTTCCCCCCCGTTCCCCTCCCCTGCCTGCCCGGTGAGGTAGATGCGGGCACCGTCCGCCGTCGTCTCGGCAAACCAGTTTCGGGCAATGTCGTTGGCCCACCCGGTTTTCTTCCTTCCAGGCCCGTGGGTCGGCAGGGACGTGTTTTCAAAGTGTCCGGATTCCGCCTTGTTCCTGTACCAGGACGAAAGCCAGCTTTTCACTCCCTCCCCCATGCGTTCATTGGCTTTCGCCAAACTTTCCGGAGCTGCTATTTTTTTCACTTCTGCAATTACCGGGTCAACACCGTTCAAGTCGATCGTCAGGTTCATATCTCGTCTTCAATCCGATTGATTTCCCACCCCTTCCGGTAAGCTTCCGCGCTGGCGTCCCACAGGGCTTCCTGCAGCAAATCATCATTGGTGAGGTCCATTTCCGGAAGGCGGGCAAGCACAGCGGCCAGTTCCGCCCGAAATTCATGATCAGAAAGCCCGGAACGGGCTTTGCCGATCAATTCCCGGACAAAATCAGCGCATGGCTCGGCCCACGCCTGTAAAATTTCTTCTGCGGCCTTTTCCGCGTCCTGCTCCAACTCGACGGCCAGGGCGAGCGGAGCTAGTTTTTTCCCTCGGAGGCAGCGGCTTCAACGGCATCCCCGTATTGGCCCGGAGCGGAACCGATAGACGGGGCTTTTCTCAAGACAGGCTCGCCGGAACGCGGCTTGGGTATCTTGACGATGGTGCGGGCGAATTCTTCTCCTACATCCATGATTTCCGCCGCTTTGGCAACCGTTTCCAGGGCTTCTGCGTCAATGCCGCGGATAGAGGGAACAAATTGAGGGAGACGGGAAGGAATATGCCCGTAATTCAAGTGGATGATGGCAGGAATGAGTTGGGAATTGAGAATATTCGCCACGGCCTGCCCCGCGTCTTCAATGACCTCTTTGCGGATACCGGCATGCACTTTGCCAAGGGCATACGCCCCTCCGTCCCCCTTGGAACTGGTCAACGTTTGTCCCAGGATCAGGTTGTCGCATTGTTCGTCCGCCAGTTTGATCAAATCCGCCTGGGGCAGCCCGTTGGCTCCCTTTACGGCGTCATGAAGCTGAAACTCCATATTCTGCGTTGTGACGGCCCATCCCCCGGAACCAAGGTTTTGCAGCATTTCCGCCGCCTCCGTTTTTGCTTTTTCGTCACCCCTGACTTTAGCCGTCCGGAAAGGGATGCCGAAAAGCTCGCAAAACGTCATCAGCCAGGGCAACCCGTAACAGGCGGCTCCGAACCATCCCACAAGACACCGGAGCTTGGCGCCAAAAATAGGGTGGAACACGTCGGCCTTATTCAGCCCAATCAGGAACTTGTCCGGGGGAAATTCTTCTCCTTCCAGGTCGTTTTCCAGGCCGTTGCGGAAAAGGAGCAAACGATCCTTCCTGCCGTAGTTATATTCCCATGCGTAAAATTGAGCGGAAAGAGGCTCGTAACAGCGGGGGTAGATGATATCATCCGACGCCCATTTGATTTGATGAACGGTGTTGCCGCAAGTAAGCATATAGGTCAGGGATTTGAGCAAATCGTCTGCTCCCTGCTCTACCGTGTCCGGTTCCGGTTCTGACCGCCAGAAGGCGGATTCGACAAGCTCCGCCATTTCCTGCGCTTCCGGGGTCGGTTGCTGTCCTTTTTCCGTCCAGGGCATGACTGTCCATTCCATGCGGGCAACGGCGTTTGCTATTTCCCCAAGATTCTTCCGGAGACGCGGCCATTTTTCCAGCATAGCCATAAAGAGCTGTTCCTGCCGGTCCAGCCGCCCGGAAGCAATGGACTCTTTCAGAGATTTCAGGGATTCCGGGTCAAGTTCGGAGGCTGGCCAGTGCTTGAATTTATGATCAGCAAACGGAGAAACCAATATCTGGACCGCCTCTTTCACCTTGCCGCGAAGCCTGGGAAATAATGCCATGAACGAATAGAGATTTAAGGATTAAACAAGCTCCTGCGCCATGCTGAACGCATCGTCGCAGCGGTTCAGCCAGCCCTTCCCGAACACAGGAAACTGCTTGCAAGAGCGGTAAAACGCCTGACGCTTCTCCTGCAGAGCGATAAGGAACACCGCTTCACCCGTGGCGGCCAGCTGGTCCTGCAACTCCTGCCGGGTCCTGGGGCCGACAATCCCGTCCACCACAAGCCCGGCGCCGTGAATGTTCAGCGCGCGCTGCAAAATCTTCCCGGTATTCCTGCTCCCGGAATTGAAAAAATGGTCACGCAACATAAACTCCGTGGCCGGAAAAGCGTCGGAACCCAGCCAGGAACGCACGGCGGCGGTATTATCCAGGACGTACTGGAGACAACCTTCCCAGGCCTCTTCACGCCTTCCGGCATCCAACAGGGCCTTCAATCTGTTAAACACGGCCGGTTCAATGCCGTCGCAAATGCCGCAAATCTCCCACTTGCCGCCCTTGTCGGCGGCAGGAAGGCGGGAAACGCGCAGGGAATCCGGCCCGGTGACGCGGCTGTCTTCAAACCGGAGGATAGCCGCAGCCATCTTTCTTTCTGTAGGATTCATATTGTAAACTATTGGCTATGAGATAAAGGGAACTTGTAAGAAAAACTTTACAGTTGGAATTAATCTCGCTGTTTAAGCTGTTGCTGGTGGTAATTCTCCAAATGCTGGAGACGGGTATCCATCGTCCGCAGGATCTCCGCCGTATGGGCCGCGTTGGTAGCCTGTTCCTTCACCACCTCGCGGAAATCCAGGTAGATGAACACGGCTATCACAAAACCGCCGAAAGTGACGATCTCACGCGTATAATCGCGGATCACTCCCAGATATTCCTTGAGGGGTTTGCACATGGCCTTATTTCTTGGAAGGTACGATCTGAACAACGGGAGGAACGTCCGTAACAGGCTGGGCCTGGGAATAGGAAATATGCCCCTGCTCAATGACGAGGCAGGAGCCGTCTTTACACACCTCGGCGCGGTTCGGGGTGACGTCCACGGAGTGCCCGCAGCCGGAGAGGGACATTCCCAAGCCGCCAAGGATGGCGCCAGCGATAACCGCTCCGGCTGCATATAGGGCCTTTTTCCACCAAGTGGACGCGCCGGAAGCCTTGAGGCCGAGATAGGCCCGAACATCTTCCAGCGCATGCTTACCGATGATCGGGAGGGCAGTATTTGCTACGGCAATCCATCCTTGTTGATCGTTTTCCGTCAGGTCTGCCCAGTGAGGGATTGGAGTGTTGGACTCATTGTGTGCCTGGGCTGCATAGTACATGTGCATTTCTCTGGCGATAGCCTCGGCATGATTGCATTGATTATTAGTAGTCATATGATTATGTTGTTATTGATTAGTAGTGAAAAACTTGAAAAACTCCACAGCGGCGGGTGAAGCAACCGTAAATTCGGGATAGTCACGGGACGTGAACATTCTGCGCCCTCCCTGGGCATTGACGGCCTCAACAGTCAGTTCCACCGCTTCCCCCTCCCTCATGGGATTCTCCATTTCCGGAGCGTAAAATTTCGTCAGTCTGGCCCACACCTGAACCGCCTGCCAGTCCTCCCCCAGCCCCACCAGCGCGGCAACGACGGCCTGCATCGCCGGGGCCTGCTCCGCTGGAATATCGTCCTGCGTATAGCGCGCCGGAGGTCTATAACCGCCCGCGTCCCGGTAAATGGGCGTCAGGGTGAATTCCTGCCAGTTACCAGGCTGCGGAAACTGAATCTGTATCTCTGCGTTATTCATTACTAGAGAGGTATGTTAATATCTTCAAAATCAGCCGTTTCTTCGGCTTCAATAGCATTGACGGCCATTGCTTCCAATGCGTGATAGGTTGGATTGGTCAATCCATTGGAATAAAGGTGCCTGGTGCCTGTGCCCGCGTCGGCTGAAAGGGCATATGTTTTCTCATTGCGCGCGTCGATGATCAGGGTGCTTACGCCTGTTCCTGCCTCGAAAGCGATGAAGCCGCGGAGAGAAGCTATCTTGAACAGGGTATTGGTACTGCCGCCTCCCAGCTCCATATAAAGAGCCGCCTTTTCCTCCCGCACTGCTGTACTCGGCGGCCCGCTCTGCATGTAAATAAGCCTGTTCAGCCCGTTCGGCATCAGCTCATTCGTCCCTACTGAAAGAAATACGGTTGTCGTCTTCACCTGCCAGTGTCCAACAGACGATACATAAAAGATTTCCCTTACTCTGATTTCATATCCCTTGCGGACAGTATCGTAAGGCGTATTGATGGTAACATCGATGATTTCCCCATAGTTGACGGCCAAATCGTTCCCCGGAATCATAGAATAAGAATCCATCGTCAACCCGGTTCTGTTGGTTTTTGAGCCGCGCCCTATGCCAAAAGTAAATTTGGCGAAGGCTGTCGCGTTGACCGCAAGGGAAAATCCGCAGACAGAACTGTAATTAAATTGGCCGTTAGGCCCTGTCAGGGGAATAACCGCTGACCCGTACGCATTGGACCCGGCAGAAGCCGCGCCCACCGAAAAACGCTGCGTCAACCCGGCAAGAGTACCGTTGGAAGATTTAGAAATGGAACCCGCGACTGTGATCGAACTGGAATTAAGGTATATAGGCTGAACCAACGCTGATACAGCTCCTGCCAATCCTGACGTATAAAAGCGATTAACCGCCGCCGTGTCCGTTACCGCCCCCACGGCCAGCGGGATGTTGACGCCGCCGTTGGCATTGACGGTGCCGTTCGCAGTCAGACCGCCAGCGAGCGTCATGTTACCAGCAGTATCTACCTGCGGGATGGCGGCAAGGGCCTGCTGGGCTTCTGTGGCGGAGTTGGCCGCGCTGGTGGCGGATGTTGCGGCGTTATCGGCAGCCGTGGATGCCGTGGCGGCGTTCTGGCCAGCCGTCCGCGCCGCAGCCTCGGCAGTCGCGGAAGATTGCCGCACATCCCTCCCCAGGCTATCCAGTTGCCGCGCGGTAGCCAGTTCCATCCCTCCCAGGGTGATGCCGTCGTCATAGTCCACCACCACGGTCATCAGCGGGGCCATCGTGCCGTTCACGGTGGGAGGGTTTACCACTTCTGTGATCAAACCGCGTCCGGGGACGGACGGAGTAAGCACGGCGTGCATACCCAAGGCATAGGGCGTCATCTCGGTCCCTTCGCATACCTGGATAATGATCTTGTCCCCGCGTTGCAACGTAACGCCCGGCGTAAATACCCACGTGGCCGTCTGGCCGCTGGACAGGTTGGACACATAGGCGGAGGTTCCGATCAGGCTGTAAACTCCGTCCACCAGCTTCCAAATCCGCAGGCAATACTGATTCAGGGCGGGGTCGGTGAAAAAATAAACGGTGGAAATGCTTTTCAGGCGGCAGCTGTCGGGCAGATGCCCGGCCAGAATCTCGTCTCCCCACGTCATCGCGTAGCCTCCGACGATGGTCCAGGTGTCGGCGGCGGTCCCGCTGGACAAGGAGGATTGCCCGGTTGCCGCGGCCAATTCCACGCCCGCCTCCTTGAGAGCTCCCGGCAATTTATTTGCTACAGCCTCATTGACCAATTCCCCGCTTTCCACCTGTCCTTCCAGCGTTTCCACAAGCCGCGTTGCTTCATCCCGGGCCGCTTCGGCCTGTCGTACAAGTTCCTCGACCACAATGGACGGGTTTTCCACAATGGTTACGGAGCCGTCTTCCGTTTCGGGGATGGAGACATCAAGAGCGCCGGCCACGGCCGCGGCCTCATTCGTTCCATCCGGAGGCGTAACGCGGGACACTACATGCACGGATCCCTTCAACAAGGGGTATTCTTTTCCCGATGCGTCGGTCAGAAAAATATCATAAGCGCCGCATCCGGCGGCCAGCCTCGGCCATGTCACCAATGCCGTACTCGCCCCCGTAACGGCACAGTCCAGCATGATCACTCCATCCTGTACCACCGCGCCGCGGAGCGTCATGCCGCTGATGTCCATATCCTCACCGGATGGAGAAATAAAATGCAGCGCAAGAGACTGCGGCAGGGATTCCGTGGCGTGTACGTTGTAGTTGGCGGCTTGCCTCATGCACGCATTATCGCCCCAACGCGAGGGAGGGTACAACAATGTCAAAATGGGCTACGAACAGTCCTAAATGGGATAAAATTTCCCCGTATGTTTGACGGCGTGCTGACTCTTGCCCACAATGGGCCTGTTGCCCTCTCCTGTCCAAACTCCGGAAGATCCACGAAAGGAAGCCCATATAGCCCCCAGCAAGGCGTCCGCGCGATCAGGAGAAGACAGGTTGCGAGCCTTCATTTTCTCCTTCTTCTCGTTCCTGAGCCTGGAATCGTCCGCATATTCCTTCTTCCGGGTAGTCAACTGCACGAAAAGCGTCTTGTCCGGCCGCCTGGACCTGATATGCACTCGCCCGGTCATGAGTTCCAGTCCGGCGTCATTCCAGCATTCCGCCGAGAGATTGATGTAGCGGTCGCGGTCTTCCGGAGGGTTGTTCCCAAAGAACTCATTCGGATACCAACCTGATTCATTAAAATCGCTGATGACAGCCAGGCCCATGCCCGGAGCGTCCACCCACAAATCACAATCCGCAATGCCCAGCCCCTTGAGGGTGGCAATGCACTTGCGGACACTCTGCACCGTGTCCCGCTGTCGTTCCGCGTATTCAATCCAGGCTTCGTTTCCGTCGCAGATGGCAAGGACTGTTTCATCCCCGCCCGCGGCAATGTCCAGGAAGGCCACGGGGCGCCCCCTGCGCGGCTCGTAGGGCTGCCGCTGACCCCATTCCAGTTTTCCAGGGTCAATGATGTACAAATCTCCTTCCAGCGTGAATTCCGCCAGCACGACGGAACGGTAATAGGAATCATCCTCATTACCCCCCACACGGGCCAGAATGCGGTCAATGCGCTCCTGGGAGATATGGGGGCAATCAAAGGCCGTTACCACCATCGGACAGAAGAGTTCTTTTTCCTCGTGGAAACAGCGATAAAATTGCCCTTCCGGCTTGCCTGGGGATGAAAGGTAGATGCAGAATTGAAGCGTACATCGTTCAATGGCGTCAAAGATTTCATCAGGAACCGTCTTTGCCTCGTCCACCACGAAAAACACGGGGGAAGAAGGATCATCCCCGGTAAACTCGTCAACGTCAAACAGACGGGCTTTCTTCTCGCTGCGGGGGTCTTCCTCCTCCTGTTCCTTCCGCTCATCCTTGAATTCGTCCGTCACACGCCCGTGCCAGCCTTCCGCCTTCCCGGCGTGGTTGGTGGAAAAGCCTTCGATGAATCCCCCTTCCGGCGTTTCCACGCGGCAATTCTTGAGCCATTTCCAGCCCGCAAGGGATGGGTTGTTCCGGTGCCGTTCCAGGGCAGGCCAGAGCTGGTTTTTTACCTGGCGCCATGAGCCGGACGTAATAGGCATACGCCCACGGGGGTAGCGCCAGAGAAACCATAGGGCAAGGATACCAATTACCTTGTCCGTCTTGCCGGAACCATTAGCAGCGCGCAGGGCAACCCGCTTTCCCCGGGCAGCCCTTTCAAGGGCCCGCATCTGCCATTTGTACAGCCCTGTTTCCCCCAGAATCAGGGCGGCAAAGATGACGGGAGAGTCTTCCGGCCTGACCGGAGCCCCTAGCTTTCTTCCTCTTCGGACCATATTTCTCTCAAGGCTGTCACTAACGGAACGATTGCTTCTGCTGGAAGTTTATGGGTCACCTCTACGTTTTTTTCTCCACCTTCCAGAGCCAACGCCGCACGGTCTCCGTACTTCTTCGGCATCAGCTTGGCAAGCATCCATTTGAGTGTGTCTATTTCCAACTTGACCGCCTGCAACATGGTTCCCCCTATTTCGGCACGTGGGGCCACTTCATGCCCTTTCTCCACAAGGTCAAGCAACTTGTCTTCTAGGGCGGCAAGCCGTTCCTCGCACGCGCGCGCGTATTGGTTTGCAAAATCCACGTTCTCTCTGGCCCAATTCATCACCGTGGGATGGGGAATGCCTTCCTTTTCGGCAGCCTTCCTCAGACTATCCCCGCAACGTATATGACCGCAAATGCGTTCAGAGAGGGCAGCGCTATACCTGGAAACATTTCCCTTCTTCCCGGTCCTCTCTTTCTTCATTTCGCATACTCCTTGTTGATTTTTTCCCACCCTGCCGGAGGTATATCGTCCTGGCGGGGAACGTACGCCTTTCCGGAGAGTTTCACATATCCTTCAATCCAGCGCAGCCCTTCCGCGTCAATACAGCGTTCAAAGCTGGGGCAGTCCGCGTTATCGTAGAGGATACTATCAGGTTTACGCTCATAAGCGCTACATTCCATACTACCCGGGTTGAGCTTCTTCTTGGAGCACAAAAGGCATTTCATCAGGAGAGGGTGGGATGTTTTGCATCCTTTGAAATCAGACTCCCAAATTCTCTTGTGCGCTGGTGATGTTTCTTCTTTCATATCATTATTGTATCAATTCACAGTCAATGATCAATTTCCCGTTCTGATTATGGAATTGGAGAAATTTGAGGGTTCCTCCCTTCTGGATGATGATTTCATCTTCACTGCTAAAATAGGTTTGCGGGCTAAGGCCGTCCCAGTCCTTACCGGCCCCTGCCCCGAATCTGGAAAAGGGCTCTGCATAAATGGCACGGGTTTTCTTCTTCAGGAGAATTCTGAACAACACGGGACGGTTCATGAATCCTTTCCCCTCCGCTACGGCAGCAGACATGAAACCTTCGTCTTTGAGAGGGTTTCCCACTACGGAGAGATTGAGCATATCAACCAGCTCGTCTGTTATTTCTTCTCCTTTCCAGTTCAAAGCGTCTTTCAATTCCTTGTAAACCCCACAGCCACGGAAAACAACCATGTCTTGAGGCACTTTGCATCTGTCAATGACTTTGGCGATCTGTTTCGCCTTGGCGTTGGACTTCCCCTTCCTCAAATCGTTGTTGATGCGGGCATATCCATTTCCGGTGTAGGAAAACAAAGCGTTCTTTTCCAGTCTGGATGCCTTTGCCCACACTTCCCCGGTAACGCTTCGCAAAAGGTCATCAGCTTCCTTATCCGTCAACGGGGCAGGCATCTTCACCTTGGGGACATCTCCCAGGCTGACCGTGTGCGTGACGGCTGAGACTGGCGCAGGAATGGGAGCAGAGGGAACCTTGATGACTTTCTCCGCCGTTTCCCTGGCCTTTTTCGCCACTTCCTGTGAGGGAAAGACAACCTCATCAGATTTGTCCTGTTTGACTCCCCAGCGGTCTTCATAGACCTTTTTCAATTTGGCCTTCAGTTCCTCCGGCAACTTCGCCGTACTGGCCTTCTTGCCGTACCCGTACCGTTCAATCAGGTCAATCCCGAAGCGCTCCGCACCCCTTGGACGCTTCAACGGCTCCCCGGGTTTGAGTAGTCCCAGCCGTTCGCATTCTTCCCGGGAAACAGGCTCCTGATCCATGTAGGAGTTGAAGCCGAACGGCGGCCAGGGGACCTCAAAGCCCCCGAGGCTGGCGGCGTTCATTTCGTCTGCCCAAAAAGTAAAGTCGGTTTTAAGCCGGACAGCATCTTCGTTGACGACATGAACAAGCCGCTTTGTCTTGGCTCCCGGAAAGCGGATGAACCGGAAAGCAGGCCATGCTTTGAGATTGGCTGGTTTCATGGATGCCTCCCATTGAGCAGCCCCAATGCTTTGCCGGACGTTGGTCTTGAAAATGAGCTTCAGACGGGCCAGAGCACCGATGTTTTTAATATCGTTGTGATACTTCGGGCCTTCGGCGTCCGGTGGAACAAGCCCCTCGGTTTGGAGCCATTGAAGTGCCTGGTTGGAAAAGTCCGCGGCGCTTCCTACCTTGATAACCGTTTCCCCATTGGGTAAAGTCTCCTTTTCTCCTGTCAGATAATTCTTAATCAACCTGTGCAGCCGTTCCAGCAATCTGATATTCTCCACCTTGGAAGAGAAAAACTTGTTTTCCTTCATGGCAGCGTTCAGAGCAGCCCATTCCTTTGAATCCATGCCGGAGGGTGTGGGATGTTTTGCCAGGAATTTTTCCAGGGGTGTTACCATAGAGGCAATTCTGGATGTTCAAAGGGGGGAGGTTCAATCTTGCCAAATTGGGCTACGTGATGTTCCAGAATGCGGACGGCGGGAAGACGGTAGAGTCCGGCGGATTCCAGAGCATTGATAATGCTGTTGGCGCGTTCTTCGGCTTCCTGTCTGTCGTTAGTACCAAGTCCCAGCTCGACAAGTTTGCCTTTCTTTCTGGGATCCACCAGAAGCGTTAAGCGCAGTTTGTAGGATCCGGGCTTTCCTCGCCGCGTCGGCTTGTTTTTTCGCAGGGATGGTTTGGGGGGTCTCATTTGTTGGTGACGGGATAATTCTGTTCTTCCTCGTATTTTGTGAGTTCCGCGGTCCAGCGGAATTGAATACGCCCCAGCCGGCCGAAGCGGTTTTTGCCGATGATCCACTGCGCTTCCGTGGGGTCGTGCTTGTCGGGCTTGTACATGTAGGGGCGGTGGATCATGATGATCTGGTCGGCGTCCTGCTCAATGGAGCCGGAGTCGCGCAGGTCGGAAACGACCGGTTTGCCCTGGGCGTTCCCGGCTCTTTTTTCCACGTCGCGGTTGAGCTGGGCCAGCACCAGGACGGGAATATTGAGTTCCTTGGCCAGGGATTTGAGGCCGGCGGAGATTTCCGAGACTTCTCGTTCACGGCTGTTGGCCGCCTGTTTGGAGTGGGAGCGCACCAGTTGCAGGTAGTCCACGCCGATGCATTTGACGCCGTGTTCCCGGACCATCCGGCGGCCCCGGGCTCTGATGCTGTCAATGGTGAGGGAGCTTTCGTCGTCGATGTGCAGCGGAGCGGCCGTGATTTTCCTGACGGCGGCCGTGAAATGCTGCTGCTGTCCGACCGTCATCGGCTTGCCGCGGCGGATGTCGTCGGAGTTGATGCCGGCCATGCCGTAGAGGACACGTTCCAGGAGCTGGGATTTCGGCATTTCCAGGCTGAACATGCCCACGGGAGTTCCCCCGAGGCAGATGTTGGTGAGGATGTTGACCAGGGCGGCGGTTTTCCCGACTCCGGGCCGGGCGGCAAGCACGATCATGGCGCCGGGCTGCAGGCCGTCCAGGGTCAGGTCCAGGCGGCGGTATCCGGAGGAGATTCCTTTGATGGCGCCGGGGTTGTTCATGCGCCATTGCAGGTTTTCAATGATGGTTCCCACGGCTCCGCGGATGGTTTCGGTCTGGCGGACGCCGCACCGGTCCCGCAGGGCGGACATGCCGCGCTCGGCTTCATCAAGGGCTTCTTCCGCGCTTTTGAGCTGATCGCCGGCGGCTTCCGCCATCCGGGAGGCAAACGCGAGCAGCGCATGTTTTTTGGCGACTTCCGTGACCATTTCCAGGGCGGCTGCGGTTTTGTACCGGGCAAGGGCTCCGTAGGTGGCCGTTTCCACGACTCCGGCGTGCCCTCCCACGGCGTCAAGCTGGCCCTGGGCTTCAAGGCGGGCGATGACGGTGAGGGCATCCACGGTTCCTCCCGTGCCGGCGACGGTTTCCAGGGCGGTCCAGATTTGCTGGTGCGCCGGGAGGCTGAATGTCTGGCGGCTGATGCCCTTGTCCCGGAGGTCCGCAAAGGCCTGGGAGCCGTCCATTGCCTGGGAGAGCACCAGTTTTTCGGCGTCGATGAGTGTCTGAGAGTCGATCATGTTTTTTGAAATTGTTGATTGTTAAAGTTCTTCAAGGTTGCTGTAAGGGTCTTTGTCTCCGTTCCCAGGGGGTGGCGGATGGTTGAGGACGTAGCTGGTGGCGAAGCTGATGGCGTCGGATTGCCATTTGGTCACGGGGATGCCGCTGCGGGTCCAGTTGACGGCGTCCCGGCTTCCCCAGTAGGCCGTGGCGCAATCCGGTATCTGGTCGGGGGTTAAACGCACACGCCCCGCAAAGGCCGCGGCCCGAAGATGGTCTTCGACTTCTTCCACGGTGCACGGAGAGGGGGTAAGGGGGTGAATTCCTTCCTTTCTTCCTTCCTTCCTTACGGTTTTTGCTGGGTTTTCTTCTGGGTTTTCAAAAATAACCGGCTGGGTTTCTTCTGGGTTTTCGGAAATAACTGACGTTGGTTTTTCTTCGGTTTCCACGTCGGTTCCTGTGTGGGTTTCAACATGGGTTTTCTTGGGGCGGCCTCCTAATTTTCCATTTTCACGAGCGGTCTTTCGGCGCGTTTGCACGCTGGCCTGAATTTCATGCGGATATCCGAATACGATGAGATTGTCGCCGTCAAAGTGGTAGAGTTCGTTTTCCACGCTGATTTCCTGGTCAGTCACGCCGCAGGTCTGCATCCAGCGGCGCATGCCCCAGGAGCGGCAGCCCTCAATGATGCCGCCGTTTTCCTGTTCGCAGCACCAGGCCAGCAGAGAGATCCAGGTGGCGCGCTGTATGGGTTCCGCCCCGATATATTCGGGGCTGGAAAACAAGGCTGTTGGGATGTTGATGAATTCCATAATCAAAAAAGCGTCAGTTGGGGGTTGTAGTTCATAGAGCGGCGACTTTTCCGAGTCCCTGATTCTGCAAGGTGTACAGGAGGGGCGCCTCCGTATTGTCCCACGCCACAAGGCAACTCGGCGCGTTGGGCTGGTTTCCGTGCGTTTCTCCGTCCGGGCGGCAAAAGCGGATGCGTCCTTTCCAGAGGAACAGATACCGGGCGCGGGACAACACGCACCTCTGGAACCAGCGTGTATCAGAGCGCATGAAAATGAGTGCCAGACCTCCGTCCTTGTGCATACTCATGCGCTCCATGAACGCCTCCGCCTCATTGCCATAAGGAGGGTTCAACCACACGCGCCCCTCCCAGGGCAGCAGGAGGCCGTTATCGGCCTCTGTGTAGTTGACGCGGGCACAATCCCACGGGCGCACCGTAGCGGCGCAGGGGTCCACGTCAAAATGTCCCAGCAGATCCAGAACATAGCGCGGAGTGAGCCACACGTTGGTGGTTTTCTCTGTTTTTGGAGTGTTAAAGGTGTTCACTTGCCCTCCTTCCCTTGTCATTAATGTGTATCCACGGCTTATTCCAGACATGCCTCATGCGGAGAGCATTAAGCCTCCGGGCTGCTTTTCGCATGGTCTCATACCTTTTTCCGTGTTCATGATCTCCGTCCCTAAATTCGGCGCGGCGCAGAAATGCGTTTTCGCGGTGGCGGAATATCCGGAGCCATTTTCTGTGATACCTATTCACTCCCCCTCCTTTCTCGGCTCCCAAAGCCGTTGGTCCTCGTGTGGATAACATTCCCGGCAAGCGGCCTGCTCTAAAATCGCCGCCTGCTTGTCAGTAAGGTACTGCCAGGACTGCGGCGGACGGGTCAGCCCAATGTCAGACAGCGGCACTGTGGAAATCCTCACGGGGTCTTGGATGCCCCAGACATAGCAAGGCAGGTAATTCCGCAGGTGCTCTTCCGTCACGCAAGCTTGCTTCATGGTCCATTCTAAAATTCCCTTTGGGGGATATGGTCGAAGTCCAGCAGTGACAACTAAACGGCACTTGCCGATGATGCCCCGTGTCCCGTACTGGCCGGATTCATAGAGCCACAGTGTGACGTGTTCTCCGCGGGGGATGCGCGGCGCGTTTTTACGCAGTTCCCACCCCTTTTCGCCGGACAAAATTTTCTCGGAGAAAGGCCGCCTGACGGATAGGAGGATGTTAATCATTGCTGGCCTCCTTCCTGTTAAGCTCCCATGGCCATTTAAGCACGTCGTCCGGGCGGCATGAGCCTTTATCTGTCCTGATCCAGGCATCATTCACATCAACGTCCGTAAGTGTAGCCCAGTACTGATACTTAAGAGACCTGTCTATAAAATGTAACTTATCACCAACCTGCACCCTCATGATGGGAGGAAACAAAGAAACAAGCCTATCCATATCTTCAATACATGCCTTCTTGGTTTTCCAAAAATGGGAACTCTGGAAGAAGCAGTTGTAGCAACCAGCAACCCAATAGGTTGTTATCCCATGGACATCATATCCTCGTATGGCTTTCAAAGGTGTTCCGCATAGCGGGCATTGAAGCGTTTTCATCGTATGGTAATTATTATTTGCGGTTCTTCGCCCCACCATTTATCCACGGACGCGGAATACACCTGGGCGTCATCCTCCCAAAATCTCAACCGGGTCAGGACATCCTGCAGGGTTTTGGCCAGGTTGTCCCAGTCCGGTTTGGTCGTTTTCGGAATGAGCCCGATCCGGTTTTTTTTCGGCTCGCTCTTGCGGTAGGGCCAGACGAAGGCCAGCTTCAGGGAGACCGGCCCCGTCAGGGGCCGGGCCGGTTGATAAGGTTTCAACAGGGTCAGGTAATCGCTGATGACCAGTTTCAATTCTTTCGTGTCCGCCAGTTTGGCGTGTTTCCCGATGTTGACGATTTTTTTGTTCTGGTGCGTTTTCGTCGGGGGAACGATCGGCAGCATGATGGTTATCGGCTTGTTCATGACGCTTTCGAGTTCCTTTCTATTTCCCGGGCCTGGGATTCGGCGTCGAAGTCCAGTTTCAGCTGGCCGTCGTCCTCAAACCAGGCATTCGCCACAGCTGTTTTCTTGATAGAGCCTGATACTTTCACACAGACTTTCTGTTCCCCGTCAGGGATTTTGACGCTGATGGAGAGGCTGAAGTCGGATTCGTCTTCCGCCGCCTGGCGCCTGATGTCTTCGTAGTCGTCGAATTCATCAAAGGCCATGCGGACGGCTTCCAGGATGGGTTCTTTCTCGTGTTCCGTTCGCGCGCTCATGGCTGTTGATTAGAAGGGGATTTCGTCTTCTTCCGCCGGCGGTCCCGCCGTGGCGCTCATGTGGTTGTTGGCCGGCAGGTCCGCCGGGCGCGGAGGCAGGGACGCTCCGCCACGCCCCGCCGCTGCCCTGTCCTGAGCCGCCATGATGGCCCGGGCTTCGTCCGGCCCCAGCACGTCTTCGCAGTTGCTGAATTCGGGATAACTCCCGTCCGCCCTAGGCTTGTCTCCCTGTCTGACGCTGAGCCGGACGTAGCAGGGTTTGCCGAGGTATTCCGCCGGGTTGATGATGACCTGCTGGCCTGCCTCAAATACCTTCCCGGTGACGTTTTTGACGAACAGGTCGATTTTCCAGGCCAGGTCTTTCGAGTTGGTCAGGTAGTAACGGACCGTCGCCGCCCCTTCAGGGCCGAAGGCTCTGATGTGGACGGCCAGCTGCGGGCATCCCCGCGTTTTGGCGCCCTGGGAGATTCCTTCTTCCATTTTGACGATTTTTCCTTCGTAGACGCCCGCGGGGAGGAATCCGTATTCGCTGGGCTCGCCTTCTGATATGTAACTAAACATAATGGTTATTTGGTGGTTGTGGTTTTGGAGACGGAGATTTTTTTGACGTAGGAGGATCCGGCCCCCGTCCTGACCAGTTCTTCCGGGAATTGTTGTTCCGGCAATGCTTCCGCGAACAGGGCGCGGAAGACGTCCGCCTTGAGCGGGCCATAGGATTTCAGGAGTTTCGGCACGCCAATCCAGGTGGCGTATTTGGCGACGTCTTCCGGAGCGACGGTGTCCGCGCCTTTCCGGGAGACGCGCCTGAATCCGGGGACTTCCGTGCCGTTGTTGAGGTAGTCGAGGATTTTTTCTTTTCCCTTTTTGACGTAACTTTCCAGCACAGCCGCCTTGGTGACGAATTCCGCCAGCCTGGATGGGTTTTCCGCGATTTCGGCGAAGCTTTCTTCCAGCGTTCCGGCTTCCGCCAGGGTCAGCATTTCCTGCGCCGCCCGGTTCCGCAACGGGCAGGTGTCCTGCGAGGCGCACCAGCCGCAGTAGTCGCAGAGGCGCGGCCCGCCGCCGCGGTCCACGGCGTCCACCACGCCGTTGACGATGGAGATGGCTTCCCGGTAGGTGAATTTCCGGGTGACGATTTGCTGCTGGTCGCAGTAGAGGAGGTGGCAGGTGATTTCATCCAGGAATTCCCGTTCCATGAAGGATTTCGCGTAAGAGGCCTGCTGTTCCCAGTAGTTGCGGATTTGGCCGCTTTTGAGGTCGAAGAGTTTGCCCAGCGCGGGACAGAGGCAGTCCGCTTCCCCGCCTGTCACGCGGGGGTGCCATTGCGGGAAGGCGCAGCGGTTTTTGTCGGCAATGACTTCTTCCCCGGAGCAAAGCGTCCGGACCGTTTTCACCGCCCAGAGGATGGATTCTTTTTCATCGGCTTTCAGGTGTTCACACGCCCTGAATTCGTCCACGCCCATGAGCAGGGCCCGGAAGGCGGCGTCCATCCGGGTTCCCCGCCGGGCCGCTTCCCCCGCGTCGGGGGAGGAGACGTAGCAGGGGCATTGCGCCAGCTTGGGGAGCAGGGACGGCCTCAATAGTTCTGTGGCCGGGACCGGACGGGGCCCGGCAATGTCAGCGAGGATTTTTTGCAGGTCGTCCAGGCTGACGGCGTATTCCGCTCCGTCCAGGGAGAGGACGGCATGCCCGGTTTCGCGGGCGACGTTGATGCAGGTGACGGTTTTCATCGGGCGGTCGGGGTGTTGTGCTGCAGAACGGCCGTGTTGAACCGGTCGGGGGCGGAGAGGATGAAGGAGGCGAATTTTTCCGAAACGGCTTCAAGGCCCTGCCCCGGCTGGATTTCCTTTTTGTATGCGAGGAAGTTCAGCGCTCCCGGCACGTCGTTGATGACCGCGGCCAGTTGGTCCGCCAGGGAGGGAGCCGGTTTTTCCTGCTGTGCGGGAGGCGGCGCCTGCTTTTCGCCGGCCGGAGCGTTCCCGGAAGGTCCGCAGCCCTCTCCAAACAGCAGGCGGGAGATTTCCCCGGCGTCCATCGCCATGACCGCGGGCATCCCGTGCCGGTTTTTGGCTTCCCACGGGGCGGAAGGAGAGGTGTAGACCATGCGTTGGTTTCCTCCATGTCCCTTGCCGTCCTGGACCGTTACGACGAAGTTGCAGAAGAGCATGGCGTCAGCCCATTCCTTGACCAGCGGCGCGACAAATTTGGAGAGGTTCAGTTCGTGTTTGTCGTAGGCGCCGGCTGTTTCCGGCATTTCAAATTTGACGCGGCGGGAGTGTCCCACCAGCACCACATTCATTCCTGCGCTCATCAACACGTTGAGACGTGACAAGAGATCCATGGCCACAGGTTCGATCATCTTGTACCCCTTGCCGTATCCAAAATCTTCAATGGATTTCAGGGAGGCGTTGGCCCGCTTATTGTGTTCCCTGATGAAGGCGTTCACAAACAAACGCTCGCACCAGTCTATGGAATCAATGATGACCGTCCGGAATTCGTTCCCGCCCTGCGTCAATTCTTCTATCGCATTGATCACGTCTCCGTAGCTCCGGCAGTCCAGCCGGGCAACGTCGATGTGGGAAGATCCCTGTTCCGTGTCCAGCAGAACAGGAGCGGGCAGCCCGGCCGCCAGCGTGGATTTTCCCACGCCTTCCGGCCCGTAGATGATGACTCGCTGCGGACGCTGCTGCACTCCGCGCTTGATGTTTTGTAATAGGCTCATATTATTGTCTTGTTTGATTGTATTCAAGTCGGGCGTCAGTTCCTGCTGGCCCCGGCCATCTTTTTTCAGGTAGTTAGAGATTTGCATTGAACGAGCCGGTTTTGCGGTAGCGCTTTCCGGTAGTTGTATCAGAGAGTTGTTCAATAATGGCGGTTGTAACCCGATTCAGGTCCACGTAAAGCACTCCGCCACACTTGACAATCGGGAGCAGTTTTTTACCGTCGGCGCTTTCCAACATGGCCCGGCTCGGTTCAGAACCTTTGGCAAATAGTCCGCATTGTGCAAACTTGGAGAGCCTTACCAGCCGGGACGGCAACGGGGGAGCAGTGATATTGATGTTGATTTGAGGCGCACCGGCAAATGTGGCATCGGCGTTTTTAGGCCATGATTGAGACAGAACATCAGCTAATCCTTTTGAAATGTCTCTGACCACTTGTTCAGGCAACCTATGGTCTTGGTTCATAATTACTTAATGTTAATGTAAATAAAATAAACAATCGTGGAGATCCCAACCAGCAGAGCGGAAAAGACAAGGTTCTGTACGATACCGGGCCGGGGCTTGAGAGAGTTTTCCGGAAAGTTCAACGGGCAACCGTAGAGAACCTCCATTTTCGAGGCGCGGTCGCGGCGCAACCAGTATTGTTCGTTCGTCATTTTTTTCATTGTTGATTTCTTGTTTATCTCGTTTTAATTTGTTCAAGTTATGCGTTCGAAAATAGAATTCTATTCTTATCGCTGGGTTGAGCCTAAAGAAGTTTTCGGAATTCACGGATATTGGCGGCCAGATGAAATTATCTGTGCTTTCCTCGACCAGATACGAATAGAACCGCCAAGAGGGCAGGAAACAACCGTAGCAACCATTTCAACAGGAAACCCCGATGCACAAGAGCAATACATTGTTCCTGCTTATGAGTATGAGAGGATAAAGCATGCCCAATACGGACACGGGCACGCCCTCCCCTTCTATTCAATACAGTGGGATCCCTCTGCACCAGTTTGAGCGTCCAAGCCGGTGCATCTGTGCAATAAGTCCCCTGAGGAATCAACAGGACTCTATCAAGCCTGGCTTGATAGACCTCATACAATCTAGAATCACCTTCGTAGGTAAACTGTACAATATCGCCCGGAAGAAAAGGGTTTTCGGGGGATGGCTTGTTTTCAAAACCATCGTAGACTGTTTCTAATAATTTCTTTTGCATGGTATTTATCGTCTGTTAAGCCGGGTTAAAGCTCGTGCCAGCCGAGCCGAATAAATTCGTCAATCAGGGCTTCTTCCATTAGGCTGCAGGCTTCTTGGGGTTCTTCGGGCGGGGGAGATCGCAGGCCGTGGTCAGGTGAACACGGAATCCCCTGCGGAATGATTCTCGTTCAATGATGCGAATAATAGCCTCCGAAGGCTTCAACCCTTCTTCCGCTTCGGCCAGCAGATGGCTCTTGCAGCCGTCCGGCAATTTGTCTAAGTCGATTTCTGTTTTCATGATCTCTCGTAGTTGATGAAATCTTTTTACGTAAAAATCATGAACACGTCAACACACATTTCATGTTTTATGCGTGATATTTTCTAATCAATAGGTTGACTTTTCATGAAATGTGCGTAAAATCAACGTATGACGCCGAATAAAGAAGACGTAAAAAAATGGCTCAAAACTATAGGTAAGGATCGCTTTTGGCTTTCAGGGAAACTCAACACGCCTAAAAGAACCATAGACAACTGGCTTGCTCCCGGAGGGGCATTCCCTGCTTACGCAGTTCTTCAGCTCCAAAAACTAATGAACGGAGAAGCCGAATCCTCTCCCCGCATCGTCATCGACTTCACAGATGAAGAATGGGACATTATCTGTGAGGCCGCTAAAGCCCACAAAGAAACCTTCCTGGAATTCGTCAATACCGCCATTCAAAATGCCGCCAAAGAAAAAGAGGCAGCCCGCAAGAAGTTTACCCCGGTAGAAACATTCACAGCCCCTCCCTTGGAGGCTCAGGGACGAATCATCGGCAACATTGCCGCCGGCAACCTGGCGGATGGAGACACCATTCCGCAGGACATCCGACTATACCGTGAACTGGAAAAAGGGGAATACCTGCTGCGCGTGAACGGTCACTCTATGGAACCTTCCATTCCGGACGGCTCCGTGGTCATCATGAAAAAATACACTATCCCCCCCATCCCCAAACCCGGAACCATTGTTCAATACCATGATGAACGCGGCGTGACGCTCAAAAAACTGGTTCGCAGGAAAAACCCGGAAACCGGCAAAATGGAATACACCCTCCATCCCATCAACCCCAACTTCGGAGACATCGAACCCATGGACGGAGGAAAAATCTCCGGCGTGTACGTGGAGACGCTGGAACGCTGGGAGAAAGCTTGACGCACCGGGTAAATGTGCTATAGGTGAATCCTCTTTTTTATTTTTCGTTAGCCGTCCGCGTTGGGAAACGCGGGCGGTCTTTTGTTGCCATCCATTATTCTTGAGGCATCGGAGGGCTGGGCAACCACAAACATACACGGGGAGGCTTGTCTGCTCGCATTCTCCTGACGGCCAGCCAGACAAACACGGCGCAAAAGGGCAGAGACAATAGGGAGGGGGAAAAGGCAGGCGGCTATGATAGGAACATAGAGCAGAAGGGACGACATGAGAACACTTTTCAAGAAGAACAAGGGAAAATGGCAGATACGCGGATAGTGATTAGAATACATTCATCTTTACAATGAACATTCACGGACATATCATCCTCATAAATAGTATGCCTGACGGAGAAACAAGTTCGTTTATATTGACGCTGAAAGGGAAAACCCCTGACGGAAGGTATATTACGCCCGAAAACACTCGCATTGATGATCTCTTCAACCAACTTGAGGATGTTCGTAAGTTGGTGCAGGACGGTTCTGCTCTTATTTCTTTTGAAGAAGGCTCTTTGAAAACTATGATTGTAGGCGGGGTTACTATCATTTCTGCTCTTGTCTCCGACATTCAAAATATTCAGCGAGGGAATTACTATAATGTAAACTCTAAGAGAATTGCAGCAGTAGAAAGCCTGATGAAGCAAGCAAGGAAAAACAATTGGGAATACGATTTTTCCACTCCGGACTCAGGTTCGCTCCTTGTGATATCAAGAGAAAATCCTTTACCTCCCATAAAAGATGTGTGGATTCCTTCTTTATCTGTATTTGAAGGTGAAATAACAGATGTTGGCGGGAAAGATAAACCTAATATTCATTTGTTGTTCAACGGAAAAACATTAAATATAGATGCAACAAAAGAACAATTAAGTTCAATTGAAGAAAATATGCTTTATAAAAATAAGCGTATTAAAGCTTCTTATCTTTTCAATCCACGCACAGGCGATATGAAGGAGCATAAACTTCTAGCATTTCTGGAAAAGCCAACTCTAGATATAGATAAATTAAATCAGTTTATTGAACAAGGTACCAAAGACTGGGCAGATGTTCAAGATATTACTGCCTGGATAGAAGAACATCGCAAAGGAGGTGAGGCATGATCGTCATGCTTGATACTGGGTACTTAATTACCTTGGCAGATGAAACCCGTCCTCACCATGGTGTAGCATTGCAGTACTTAAAGGCACTGGTGAAGGCGGAGTGTCGCATACTGATAAGCCCTATTGTTGTATCTGAGTACACTGTAAAAAGTAGTCCGCAACTCTTATTTGAAATGGGATGTTTTGAATTTCCTGAATATAATATTTCTCATGCACTAGAAGCCTCAAAGTTGAAAAGAAGTACGATGTCGTCCGATTTTCGGAGTAATGATAACAAACGTACAGTCATCATAAACGATACCCAAATTATCGCACAAGCTTCTGTTGAAAAAGTCACCCATATTTTAACAGAAGATATAAATACCTTTTGTACTACTGTTAATAGATTGAACGATTTAGGATTGACTAATATAAAGGCAGTTCCATTGACTGATGGCTATCAACCCGAGGTATTTGGGTTATTACAACAGTCGGCACTTCCTTTGCCCGAATAACAGCTCATTCTCTCAGTGTTTTATTTACCGCTCCACTGGCGATCCCGCCTGCCGCGCCGAACACCCGTCCCAGCCAAATCACCTGCTTCATGTAATCCTCAGCTATTAAAAAGACTGATTCTTCCATTCGGACAGCGTTCATTGAAACTCTCCTTTCTTCTCGTATCTTCGACATCACTTATGCGAATACGAGATTTAATCAGACGGTTACGAGATGCTGGATTCATTCTGCAGCAAGGGCAAGGACGGGGTTCCCATCGTGTATACGATCATCCTCATGGACAGACGGTAACTATCCCGGGCCACGATAATGACAATGCCCCCCACTATCTTATAGCTCAGGTACGGGATGCTATTGAAGCTACAAGTGGAACCTGGGAAGATTAATAGCCTGACTCTATTCAGGAGCTGCCTTTATCGGGGCAGCTCCTTTTTGTTGGGCACAGCCCTTCAATACCAATTCCAGTATATATTCTTACATAATGATACTGAAACAATGATTTAGGAGTTGCTTATTCTGAGAAGAGAGGCTATTATTTGGCCTCTTTACGTTAGAATGCTTCGCCCCTTGGCCTCCGGGCCAGGGGGCTTTTTCGTTACTGCTACCTAGAGTCGAGAAGGAAATATCTCCTAAAATGTTGGAAATAATCATTTCATAATGCCGTTGAAAGAGTTAAGCAAATTATTTACAACTCTCTATATTTCATGGTATTATGAATTTGTATGAAACTATTCTCTCTCATTTTAGCTGTTATTTCCCTCACTTCATTCTCGGAGGCGCACCCTGGCGGCTTGGACGCCAACGGCGGTCACTACAACCGCAAAACGGGGGAATACCACTACCACCGGAAACCAGCGACCAAAACAGCAGCGGAAGAAAAAACGTACTGGATCAGCTCAACGGGCAAGACCCATAACAAAAACTGCCGGTACTACCGGGCTTGCAAAGGGCGAGCCAGCGATACGCCCAGCGGTGTGAACTGCAAAATTTGTGGAGGATCATCTAAATAATAAAATCATAATAACTATGACACAAGAAAATAAAAACGATTGCTTTATAATTATGCCAATTGGAGACTGTGATGGATATCCTAGTGATCATTTCCATCATGTTTATCATAATATCATTAAACCCTCTGTTGAAAGCGCTAATTTTATCCCTATTCGAGCCGATGAAATTAAATCAACTAATCTCATACATTTAGAAATACTTAAAAAATTAATAGAAGCTCCAATGGCTATATGTGACTTAAGCACTAGAAATCCAAACGTTTTATTTGAATTAGGAATTAGGCAAGCTTTTGATAAACCTGTTGTTTTGATACAAGAAAAAGGAACTCCTAAAATTTTTGATATATCTCCTCTGCGTTATTTAGAATATTCAAAAGATATGAAATATCATGAAGTTTTAGAAACACAAAAAGAATTAAAAAAATATATAGAATCGACTCAGTCAACAACAAGTGATAGTGAAAACGTTAATTCTATTGTTCGATTAATGGCAATTGGTTCTCCTGCTACACTTCCTACTTTAAAAAGATCAGATAAAAATGCTCTAACTTTAGAGATTATATATTCACAAATGGTGGAGTTAAAAAAGATGGTAGAAGAAATTATAACACAAAAAACAAAACCTTCTAAAAATACAACAATTTCACCTACTAATTTTTCCAATAAATCACTTATAAAAATATTAAATGAATTTAACAACTCTATATCTAAAAACAATTTAAATAAAGAACACAATAAAATATCATATGATGAAAAAGAATATTTAGAAAAGAAAATGAACGATTCAGAAATTACAAAAGAAATTATGCAAACGTTAAATAATCTCGAAAGATCAGTATATCAAAAGACGAATAAATGAGAGTCGTTTGGCATCAACTTCCAAAACCGTCTCACCATCTCTCCAGTAAGCCCTGCCATATTGGTGTATCTATTCCGTAGAAGTTCGGCAGAACGGTGTCCCATTTCCATTTGGAGTTTTCCAAAATCCGCATAGGTTTTCGCATGGTAACTGGCAAAGGTGTGACGCAGCACATCTTTAGGCCAAGGCTTTTTCTTTCCCCACCCAGCCCGGTTCCTGACAGCTTCCCACCGGGAGCGCCAATATTCCGGAACAATAGCACCCTTACGTGCCTTCTCTGGGACCAAGGACAACCATGCCCGCAAAGCCTCGCAGATCGTCACATGCCTTGCTCCCCCTGTTTTGGAAGCTGCAGCCCTGACAGTAATAACGCCATCCTCGAAAGATACGTCTTCCCACGTTAACCGCATCAATTCTTCTGGGCGAATGCCGGCAAAAACGAGTATCGCCACGGCAGGTTGAACGGATGTCAAATCCAACTGGGAAGAATCATCCGGCAAAGGCGGTCGGCAAGCAAGCAGCAATCGTTCTACTTCTTCAGGCGTCAATGCCCTGATTTCCCGCTCCTGCGTCTTTAACGCATCAAGCATGCGGGTCGGATTGGAAAGAGCCCATCCACGCTTCATAGCGAGCGTCCAGACGCCGGAAAAGACTACTCTCGCTTTATCCTGCTGAATCGGTGAATCAAAAGCCCTGCCAAACGCCTCACGACATTCCTCTCCTGTAATGCCTCCAATGGGGCGCACACAAAAATCGGGACATCGTTTCTCCATGCGACGAATCATATACCGAATTTGCTGCAAGGTACGCTCACGCCGCCTTGTGATTTTTTCCTTCACACGAACCATTTCCCAAGCGGCTTCACTCCAGGAAGGAGACTTCTTTTCATGCCGTATCTGTGCGGCTCCCAATTTGAAAGCATGCTCTATTTCGGCTATATCTCCTATCCCGGCTTCCTGCATTCTTTTCACGAGTCGGCAAGCATCCACCAACCCTATTCCAGAGCCCTCCAAAATATCCAGCGCAGATAAAGCTTCTACCGCCTGAGCTTGGGTTAATTCAACAATCCCGGCATCCACAGCCACTTTTCCAAGCTTGATTTCCCCGGCCGCCGCCAATGCTTTTTTATAGGAGGGATAAAACCGCTGTTCCCTCTTTCCGGATTCCGAAAAGGAGGCGGGAATTGAGAGGCGCCAGCAGGCTTTCCCCATCTTTTCACGGGAAACATCTTTTACAGGCGTCAAAGGAGCCGCTTTCTTTTTCCGTTTCTCTTCCATCCCGGGTAACTACTGGGTAACTATTTTTGACCGGAGATACAAGCAAAAAGGGGTAAATTCAGCATATTTGAAAACAAAAAAGGCCCGCAAACAGCGAGCCTTTAATTTACATAATTCATTGTTATTTAAAGAAGTACCCCCGACCGGACTCGAACCGGTACGTCCTTGCGGACAACAGATTTTAAGTCTGCAGCGTCTACCATTCCGCCACGGGGGCATTGACCGGACGGCACTCTACAGGAATGCCGCCGGGATTCAAGCACGAATCCCTTCCGGTTTTTAAATATTAATCACGAACTTCCACCACCATGCTGATTTCCACCGCTACATTGAGCGGCAGGGCGGATACGCCTACCGCCGTACGGCTGTGGCGGCCAATTTCTCCAAAGGCTTCCACCAGCAGGTCGGATGCGCCATTCAATACTTTAGGATGGTCATAAAAATCCGGGCCGGCATTCACAAATCCGTTCACGGCCACGATTCGGGATACTTTTTCCAGAGACCCCACCGCCTGCACAATAACGGCCAGACGATTCAAAATAGCGGCGCGCGCAGCGGCCTGACCTTCTTCCACCGTCAGCTCCTGCCCTACTTTGCCAAAGTATTTGTCATCCCCGTTCACGGAAATGCCGCCGGAGAGGTGAAGCAGGTTGCCCGTGCGTACGCATTGCACATAGGAGCCTACGGGAGCGGGAGCATCATAAATGGCGTAACCAAGGTCGGAAAGTCGTTGACGTATTTTATCCATATAGAGCATTTGACAGAAGTTGAGTTGAAAGGATACACCGGAAATAGTCGCATTTCCAGATGCCTTTCATGACATTTTGAACAATTTTCGGTCTGTTTGCACGTAAAATGATTGCCATCCACCTCATTTAGTTGCTATTGAAACAACCCGTACATGATGACCGACGAAACTCCTTCCACAGACCCCAAGCAGCAGATTCCGGACCTTTCCGGCTTGGCCGACTTTCAATTTGGTCCGGCCTGGGCGAGACCGGGAGCCCGTCAGGAACGGCCTGTATCCTACCCGGAACGCAGGTCCGGCGACAGGCAGGGAGGCGACCGCCGACCGCGGCGCGACAACCGTGAAGGCCGCCAGCCCCGGGGGGAACGTCGTGTTGACGGTCAAAGCGGCGAAAGAAGGTTTAACCGGGAAGACCGTACGCGCGGCTCCTTCCACAACCGCCGCGATCAAACTCCCCGCTCCGCCATGGAGGAACCGACGGAAGGCCTGCGCGTGGAGCTGCGCCCCGTGGATTCCGGCCTGGCTGCCCTGCACCAGGAAGTACAGAAACACCGCCGCACCATTTCCCTGCTGGATCTTGCCAAGGTGGTCATGGGTTCCTACGACCGTTATGACCTGGTATTCATGAAGCAGGAAAACGGCCCGGATCTGTACCATTGCAAGCATGGCGACGGCGCCTGCTTTATTTCCCGACAGGAGGCCGTCAAACACCTCTGGCAGTCCACCTGGATGCCCAAATATTACGAATCCGTAGAACAGGAAGTGGAAGCTCCAAAAGGAGATTTCAAAGCCATTGCCAAATGTTCCTTAAACAACGAGCTGATAGGTCCCGTTAATTGGCACGGCTACCAGTCCGCCCTGATGAACCTGCATCGCACCAAATTTGCCAACATGACTTTTGAGGCTTTCCGTTCCAAGATTGTGACGGACAAGAGCGAAGAAGCTGTCCAGGCATGGCAGGAAGCCGTTTCCAAACGCACCGCCTGGAAGCCCGTTCGGGAAGGAGCCTCCGAAGTGCTTCTGGAATCTCCCGCCGCGGTAGAACAGGATTTCGAATCCAACCACTTTGACGAGTGCTATGACGTTACGGACAAGGTGTTCGTCAACGGAGCCGTGAAAAAGAATCACCTCTCTCCCGGTCTGTGGGCGCACCTGATCCAATTATCCGGCACCACCCGCCGCCATCCCAGCATGCTGATTCCCAACCTTTGCCACGGGTTAGCCCGGCATCATATGCCTATTTTCAAGTGGAAAGGCAACCATTACACCGGCCCGGCACGCCCCAAGGCCATGGAAGAAGGCACCGTCTTATCAGATTCCCTGATGTCCATTGCCACCTGGGCGGCCAATAATCCCGGCAAAGGCGTCGATGCCATGCTTAAAGAGCTGGCCCCAATCCCGGAACAGGAAAAGGCCTCGGAAGAAGAAGTAGCCCAGGCCATGGAAAAACAGCAGAATTTGGTCCGTGATCTGCTCTGGCTGTCCGAACAGGGCTATATCCTGGTTTTCTCCAATAACACTGTCAGCCGCCCAAGAACCGTCTCCGCCCAAGCTCCTTCTCCCAAGAAGGCTCCCAAGGAAAAACGGAAACCGGAAGAGAAGGGCCAGGACGCGCCGGCAACGGACTCCGCTACACCAGAAAAACAGAAGGCAGCCTCTTCTTCCGAGGCGGCGCCCGCCCGGGAGGAAGCATCTGAAGAAAACAGCGTGGTTACGGAAACTGAAGAATTCCCCTCCGTTCCGGCGGAAGAACTCCCTGAAAATAATATTCCGGAGGAGGTTTCCGCAAAAGCCTGACGCCTTCCCTTCCCCCCCTTCCCGTCATACAGTCCGCAGGATTATCTTGATCCTGCGGACTTTGTTTTGTAGAAGTGGGAAAAATCAACAGGATTTTACAATATGATCAGTACAACAATGGCAACTGCTCTTAATGAGCAAATCAAATGGGAAATGTATTCAGCCAACCTTTACCTGGCCATGTCCGCCTATCTGCAGGATGCCGGTCTGACAGGTTTTTCCCACTGGATGCGCATTCAATATCAGGAAGAAACCGCTCATGCGCTGAAATTTTATGATTTCCTTCTTTCCCGCGGAGGCCAGGTTACAATGCTTTCCATAGACGCTCCGGATGCAAACTGGTCCAATATTCTTGAAATTTTTGAAGAAACGCTGTCCCACGAACAGGAAGTCACTCGCCGAATCAACGAGCTGGTGCATCTTGCCAAGGAAGAACGGGATTTCGCCACGGATATTTTCCTGCAATGGTTTGTCACCGAACAGGTGGAAGAGGAAGAAACCGTCAAGGACATCATCAGCAAATTACGCATGATTAAGGGAGAAGGACAGGGAATGCTGGTTCTGGACAAGGATATGTCAGCCCGCACCTTTACGCCGCCTCCCGCCAACTAGTTGTTGCTATTGTTCTCCGTCCATTCTCCGGAAAAGAGTTCCAGAAAAAACTTACCGGAGAATGGCGGGGGAATAAAATATCTTGCGGATACAAGCATAAGGTTGGCGGCATGCAATGATGTTGCCGACAGTAATGTTTTATTCCATGATTTTCTGCCTGCAATGCTGCAAGCAGCTGGATTTGCTGTATGGCGGCAGCTGGGACGGCAAGCAACGCCGTCTTTCTTATTTTTCAGGAAACAGGCCGACGGATCACAAAATTTTCCGTTGTGCGGAATAGCGAGGAATGACATAAGAACCACTCGTAAACAATAAATGCTGAAAAAATTAATGAACCACGCATCCCCAGCAAACCGATATCATTGAAATGTAATGGTAACGGCTCTAAGTTCCATGGTCGTGAACATTTGATAACGGACCTTCAGAATATGAACATGGACGGCGCAATTGCTCTTTTACACACCGTGCCGATAACCAATGATGCGTCATCTGTAATGGAGCATTTATTAATGCGGTTGATGCGCCCGGCCCTTTCACTGCCGCTGGACTATTTTCAAAATAGGCCGTTCCGGATAATAGGAGTTTTGCAGGTAACCTCTTAGAACCCCGGCAGTCTTTTTCCGGCTCCTTGAGCATTTTCCCCTATTACTTCCGCCAGCCTTTGACTTTTGGGGAAGAAGCAATTTTTCTCTCCCAAAAGCAGAGCGTCATTCCCAAACCGGGTCTGTAACGGCGCTTGCTCCATCAGTATGGGGCAGGTTTCCGTTTGTTCTTTTCCCCTCCTTCCAGGACCGTTTAAAAAGGTTTTTCCTGCCTTTACAAGCGTCATAGACTCATACCGCCGTAAACAAGGAACCGCAACTATCGCGGCAGGAAGGAGGCCATGAAAGAAAGTTTTCAACGCCCCCTTTCTCTACTCTCACGTCAAGACTGCAGAAGTTCCAAGTCCGTCTCAAGGGCAGGAAAATATTGCTTCCCGCTGTATAAAATTTTCCTCCGGCAAGGCTTTATTTCCCATGAAAAGCCTCTGCACAAGAGCCCTCTCCAATCCAGGCTTGTCATGCTGCAACGCCTCTTTATGCCAGATTTGCTGCGGATTCCCGGAAGTTTTGTAAAAAACTACCGTTTATCAATAGCTTATATCTATTTTTAACATGTTATTCACATTCTATATTCAGAATATATCCATTCTATTAACAGTCAACATATTGTATTTCAAATACCATCAAAATGCTTATTATCCGCAAATGTAAAATTTTAATAAAAATTTATATTTTTGACTTGCCCGTAGAAGGACGCGGCGGTAGGTTGGCCGAACCGCCGGCGAGTCTCCGGACGGGTATCGCTATCAACCCTCCCATACATTCACAACGATCATGAGCTCCATTTCCGAAGAAGCAAACAAGCTGGCGGATTTCATCCTGTTCACGCAACGTTCCTGCATTCTGAACCTTTCTTCAGAATTGAATGAGGGCAAGGTTTCCTACCCCCAGTTTTTCCTGCTGACTTATCTGGCCAGCGAAGATTTTCTGAGCATGTCCAGCATTGCCCAGAAAATGGGGCATTCTACCGCGGCCGCTACCGGCATGGTGGATAAATTACAGGAAATGGGCTACCTGAAACGCATGAGCGCAGCCAAAGACCGCCGCAAAATCATGGTCGCCATCACCCAGGAAGGGCGCGATCTGGTAGCTCGCATGCGCCAGAACATCGTTCGGGATCTGGCAGCCTTGATGGCCGGAGCGGATCCGGACGCACGCCAGACGCTTGCCGATACCGGAAAATCCATCAGAAAGCGCCGTTTGGCCTGATTTCCGATTTTTCCTCCCGGTCTCTCCCGGAGAAACCGTTCCCCTGTTGCGGGGAAGTCCTTTTTCTTTCCTTTCTTTTTTAAAAGGGCTTCTGGGGAGATTGTTTTTGCCTGAATTGTGGCATCGTGCTAAATACTGGCAGTCACGAACGCAACAGACCATGGATCTCCATACTTATTTACGCAATTTTCCAGACGCCCAGGGCCGTTTTGGCGAATACGGCGGCGTTTACCTGCCGGACGAGCTGGTTCCCGCTTTTGAAGAAATTACGGAAGCCTACCAGACGATAGCCCACTCCGCCCAGTTCATTAATGAATTGCGGCGCATCCGCAAACAGTTTCAGGGACGTCCCACCCCGGTTTACCACTGCGAACGCCTTTCCCGCCACCTGGGCACCTCTCAAATTTACCTGAAGAGGGAAGATTTGAACCATACAGGCGCCCATAAGCTCAACCATTGCATGGGGGAAGGCCTTCTGGCCAAATACATGGGCAAGAAGCGCATTATCGCGGAAACGGGCGCAGGACAGCATGGCGTGGCGCTGGCTACAGCCGCCGCCTTCTTCGGCCTGGAATGCGAAATTCACATGGGAGCGGTAGATATTGCCAAGCAGGCTCCGAACGTCACCCGCATGAAAATCCTGGGTGCCAAGGTGGTGCCTGTCACGCACGGCCTCCAAAGCTTGAAGGAAGCTGTGGATTCCGCCTTTGAATCTTACCTGAACAGTTATCAGGATTCCATTTACTGCATCGGTTCCGTGGTAGGCCCCCACCCTTTCCCGCAAATGGTGCGCGATTTCCAAATGTGCATCGGCGTGGAAGCCCGGGAACAATTCCTGGAAATGACGGGACTTCTGCCGGACGCCGTCTGCGCCTGCGTGGGCGGCGGCAGCAATTCCATGGGCATGTTTACCGCCTTCCTGGGAGACCCGCTGGATATCTATGGCGTAGAACCCCTCGGCAAAGGTTCCAGGCTTGGGGACCATTCCGCCTCCATCACCTATGGACGCAAGGGCGTCCTGCACGGTTTTGAAAGCATCATGCTCCAGGATGAAGACGGCAATCCGGGACCGGTCCATTCCGTAGCCAGCGGCCTGGATTATCCTTCCGTAGGGCCGGAACACGCCTATCTGCACGACATCGGCCGCGTTAACTATGTCACCGCCACAGACGAGGAAGCCGTGGACGCCTTCTTCAAACTTTCCCGTTACGAGGGGATCATTCCCGCTCTGGAAAGCTCCCACGCTATCGCGTATGCCATGAAGTGGGCACGGGAAAACAGAGGAGGCGCCATTCTGGTAAACTGCTCCGGCCGCGGAGACAAGGATGTGGATTACGTCGTGGAGCATTACGGCTATGGGGAAGACCACCAGTTCCCCGCCTGATTGCCCTGCCTTTCCTCATTTTCGGCGTATGAAGGGTGCCGTCATCCTTCATACGCCATCCTTACGCAAGGCTCTTAACGCAGCCACGCCACCTTTCCATGAAAGAATTGTCCCGTCTGGTTCACCGGAGTTTTCACATTATTCCGCGTCAGGAAGATTTCCGTCCCCTGGCTTTGGGAGCCTCCGGCCGTACGATCGTCCGCATCCATTTTGGCGGCCGCACATGCATCGGCATCCAGTGGGGAAATGACCGTGCGGACAATGATTCTTTTATCCCCGCAGCCCGGCATCTGCACGCCCACGGTGTCAACGTGCCGGAAATTTACGATTATGAACCTCTCGGTCCCGGATGCGGAGCCGCCTTGGTGGAAGACCTGGGAGACGCCAACCTGCTGGCTTTCCGGAAAGAACCCTGGCCTTCCCTGCGCCTGCGCTACATCCGGGCTATGGAACAACTCCATCTGCTTCACTCCTGCCCGTTTCCGGAGGAATTTCCCCTCCAGCCCGCTTTTGACGAGGCCTTGTACCGCTGGGAGCAGTCCTATTTTGCTGAACATTTCCTAGGGTCCCACCTGGGGCTGGAACCGGCTTCCTTCCTGAACCATCCCGCCCTGAAAGAGCAGGCGCAGTTTCTGTCGGCCCTTCCGGAATGCCCCGTCCACCGGGACAGCCAGTCCCAGAACGTGCATATCCACGCGGGAAAAACCTGGCTGATTGATTTTCAGGGCATGCGCGGCGGCCGTCCGGAATATGATCTGGCCTCCCTGGTCTATGACGGCTACGCCCGTCTGGAACCGGAACAGGCGGATGAATTGCTCAGGGAGTGGGAAAATATCTCCGCTCACTCCATAGATCACCGTATTTTCCGTGCCTGCGCCCTGCAGCGGATTATGCAGATGCTGGGCGCTTACGCCAATATCGGCCACAACCAGGGAAAAACCTGGTATCTGGCTCAGATTCCCGCCGGGCTGGGACACCTGCGGAAGCTTCTGCCCGGCTCCACGCTTGCAGAACCGCTGGCTGCTATGCTAGCATGATTTTTCCCAGCCCCTCTGATGACGCTTCCCCCCAAATTCCTGCTTATCCTGTCCCTGTTCCAGATTTCCCTGGGGCTGGGCTGGATTCTGGGGTATGTGCTTCTTCCTCCTACCATTTTCTGTTATGAACAGGCAGCGGAACATTTGCTGGCTGGGGAATACCGGACTGTTCGCCCGGAAGGGCTGAATACGGAAAACAGCATCGTCCTCCAGCCCTACGATTACTTCAACAAAGGGCAGACGGCCCAGCTTCCCGTGGTTTCCCTGCACCGGGAATCATCACTGAACAGTTTCGCCTCCTATCCTCCCAATCCCATGGATTACACAGTGCTGTTCCGGCACCTGTATGAACAGGGAGCCAGGAATGTTTACGTGATGTCCCCCATGACCTGGGAAGAAAAGCCGGACAGCATTGTCAAAGCCGCCGTGGGGTATGAACTGGACCGCTTCCTCCACAAGGCTCTGGGCCGGCAAATGAGCGAATCCGCCCGCCGCTCGCCCCTTCCGCCGGATTGGAAAGACTTGATTATTCCCGCTTCCAACATCGTAGGAAAGACGGACCAGTTCCCGCGCGCGGACAGGTTCGTAGGGGAACCTCCGCAAATAACCACGTCAGCCCCCTCCCTGGGAACCGTCGTGGAAAATAACGAGCTGTTTTCCCCAGCTCCGGAAAACAGGGTCTCCCCGCCGCTTTTCATCCGCTGGGGCGGGGATATCATTCCCACTCTTCCTCTGGTGGCCGCTCTGAATGCCCTGGACCTGAAACCCGGTGATGTCAGAATCATTCCGGGAGACACTCTTTTTCTGGGCGGCAAACGCTCCATTCCTCTGGATAAAAACGGCCGCATCCCCCTGGCGGCAAACAGCAGCCCCACCATTCTGGACACGAAGGAAGTGATCGTCCCCGTCATGTCCGGCCTGCGTCCGCCGGATACTACTGCCGTCAGAAAACTGCTTTCCTCAGCGGATGCGGTACTCGTTTCCGAACCATCCGCCCTTTCCGACACGCCGGACGCGCAATCCCTTCTGGCGGCGCAAACTGTCCGCAGCATCATGGGAGCGCTTGCCCCTGCCCCTGCCGTCCTGATTCCCATAGCCCCCGCCTGGGTACAATGGATCATCGTGCTGGACGTCCTGCTTCTGTCCGTATGGGCTTTGCGTTTTCAACGCAGAGGGCGCTTCATCACCTGGGGCCTCTGTATCCTGTTCGTTCCCTTCATTGCATGGTACCTGTTTTCCGCTCATGATACATGGTTCCCCGTCATGACTCCCATAACGGCGGTACTGTGCGTAGCCCTGGCGTGCAGTCTGTTCCCCCAGCTTTCCCCCCCCTCCCGCGATGCAGAGGATGAAGATGAAGAAGACGATGGCACACCCTCGTCGGAAGGCAGCGGCGCCGGCCATGTGCTGCCCCCGGACAACTTGTATCAGGAACCCAACGAAGTACCTATCCCCCATCACTCCAAAAGAGAACGCCCCGACTCATGACACAGCGCAAACACATCCTCTTCATCTGCACCGGCAACACCTGCCGCAGCCCCATGGCGGAAGGCCTGTTCCGGAAACTTTCCGCGCACCATCCGGAATGGCAGGCCGGTTCCGCAGGAACAGCCGCATGGCCCGGGCAGGCAGCCAGTCCGGAAACGCTCCACGTCCTCCGGGAGCATGGCGTCAATCTCTCCAGCCATGAAAGCCGCCCTGTTACGGATGAACTGATGAAAAACGCCACAGATGTCTACGCCATGACGGAAAGCCACCTGGCCGCCCTGCTTGCCAATTTCCCCGAACATGCGGACAAGGTCAGGCTGGTCACCTGCTACACGGGCAACCGCGGCATCGCCGACCCCATCGGCTGCGGACAGACAGCCTACAACAATGTAGCGCGGCAATTGACAACCGCCATCCAGGCCATCATTGCCCGGATGGAGCAACAGGAGTAGCAACATCTTTGACTCCTTCCCCCGTCATGGCTTCCCCTTCCATACGCATTAATCTGCCCCGCCAGGAACTGGTGCTGGAAAAATCCGGAAAAATCCTGCTCCAATGCCCCGTTTCCAGCGGGAAGGCAGGTACAGGCCATGAAGAAGGTTCCGGGAAAACCCCCACAGGTCATTTCCGCATCTGCAAAAAAATCGGAGACGGAGAACCGGAGGACACTATTTTCATCTCACGCCTTCCGGCAGGCCGCTATCCCACCGCCATCCCGAAAAGTCTGAATGAACATTCCGACTTCATCCTGACCCGCATTCTGTGGCTGGACGGACTGGAACCGCACAACGCCAATACCCGGAGCCGCTATATTTACATCCACGGCACCAACGATACGGAACTGCTGGGCACCCCGGCTTCCCATGGCTGCATACGCCTTTCTCCCAGGGACATGATGGCTCTTTTTGCTCTGGCGGAAGAAGGGATGGACGTGTTCATCCAGTGTTAAGCCTTTCTTTTCTAGACGTAATCTAAAAAGTTATCCACGGAAAAGGAAAATAATTGAACAAAGGGTCTCTTGGGATGTATAAAGTATGAAGGTATCGGTGTTTGGCTGCCGTCCTCCTGTTCCATAAACATCCACTCATCCCCAATCAATCATGGACGATCCGGTCTTATTATCCCGTCTCCAATTCGCCATCACGATCATGTTCCACTACATCTTCCCGCCGATGACCATCGGCCTGGGGGTGGTTCTGGTCGCCCTGGAAGGCCTGTGGCTGAAAACGAAGAATGACCTCTACCACAAGCAGGCCAAATTCTGGACCAGAATCTTCGGTATCATCTTCGCCCTTGGCGTAGCCTCCGGCATCGTGATGGAATTCCAGTTCGGCACCAACTGGGCGGATTATTCCCGCTGCGTAGGCGACATCTTCGGCAGTCCCCTGGCAGCGGAGGGAATCTTTGCCTTCTTCCTGGAATCAGGCTTCCTGGCCATCCTGCTTTTCGGCTGGGACAAGGTGGGCCCAAAAATGCACTTTCTTTCCTCCTGCATGGTCGCTCTTGGCGCCCATTTCAGCGCCATCTGGATCATTGTGGCCAACTCTTGGATGCAGACGCCCGCCGGATACAAGCTGGTGGAAGTAAACGGGAAAATCCAGGCCCATATAACCAGCTTCTATGACGTGGTCTTCAATCCGTCCACCGTGGACCGCCTGACGCACGCGCTCGCCGGCTGCTGGCTGGCGGGAGCCACGCTCGTCCTCAGCGTCTCCGCCTGGTATATTTTGAAAAAACGTTTTACCGGAGGATCAGAAAAAAGCTTCAAGGTGGCATTGGTCATCGGCCTCATCGGCGTGGCAGGCATGGGCATCACGGGAGATTCCAGCGCACGAGAAGTCTCCGTCCACCAGCCCGCCAAATTCGCGGCTATGGAAGGCGTCATGGAATCCGGCGCCCCTCAGGACCTCCATCTCATCGGCTGGATGAACCCGTCCACCCATGAAGTGACGGGAATCTCCATCCCGTACTTGCTCACCCTCCTGACCCATCACGACCTGGACACGTCCATCACCGGCATGAACGACATCCCGCAGGACGAACGCCCTCCCATCCTGCCCGTCTTTTACTCCTTCCATCTCATGATCCTGATCGGCTGCGCCCTGGCGGCCCTGTTTCTGGCGGGCCTGTGGGGGTGGAAAAGAGGCTGGCTCTTCCAGAAGCGCTGGCTGCTCTGGTGCTTTGTTTTCTCCGTACTGGGCCCGCAAATAGCCAACCAGGCGGGCTGGGCCGTAGCGGAGCTGGGGCGCCAGCCATGGATTGTGTACGGCATCCTGAGAACGGAACACGCCGTATCCCCCACCCTCACCGCGGCGGAAGCCCTTTCCTCCCTGGGTATGTTCTTCGTCATTTATGCCCTGCTGCTGGCCCTCTTCCTCTATCAAATCACCCATAAGATCCACAAAGGTCCGAACCAGGAAGCTGGCGAAGACGACGGCGCCGGGGAAGGCAAACTCCAGGTTCCTTTTGTTAAAGACTAATCTTTATCCCTCTTTAAAAACCATGTTGGACAATCTCACTCTCGCAGACCTGCAAATCATCTGGTTCATCCTCGTCGGCGTGCTTTTCTCCGGATACGCCATCCTGGACGGCTTTGACCTGGGCACCGGAGCTCTTCAGCTTTTCATCAAGGGCGATGAAAACAGAAGACTCACACTAAATGCCGTGGGCCCTGTATGGGACGGAAACGAAGTCTGGCTCATCACAGGCGGAGGAGCCCTCTTCGCTGCCTTTCCGTACGTATACGCCTCCGTCTTCTCCGGGTTTTACCTGGCCTTCATGCTCCTGCTGCTCACCCTTATCTTCCGTGCCGTGTCCATTGAATTCAGAAGCAAACAGCCCATGAAATGGTGGCGCAGGGGATGGGACACCACTTTCTCCATCAGCAGCCTTCTGGCAGCTCTGCTCATCGGCGTAGCCATGGGGAACGTCACCAAAGGCATTCCTCTGGACGACCATGGCAACTTCACCGGAACATTTCTCAGCCTGCTGAATCCTTATTCCATTCTTCTGGGGCTGACGACGGTCGCCCTGTTCGCCATGCACGGGGGAATCTACCTGCTGATGAAAACCCAGGGAAGCCTGCAGGAACAAATCGGAAAACTGCTCAGACCCTGCGTCATCATCTTCACTGTCCTGATCATCCTGCACGGGGCGGCCACCCTGCTGTACGTGCCGCACGTAGCGGCGGCCCTGGAACGCTCCCCCTGGATTTACGGAATCGCCGCCCTGGCGGTCATTTCCATCGCGTCCATCTGGATATTCATCCACAGGAACCGTCCGGGCTGGGCCTTTGTCGCCTCCTGCTCCACCATGGGCTGCATGATGGCTCTCTTCGGGACAGCGATGTTCCCCAACCTGCTCTACTCCATGCCCAATCCGGAACACTCCCTGACGCTCGCCAACGGCTCATCCACTCGGGAAAGCCTGGTCGTGATGACATACATAGCCATTCTGGGCGTGCCGCTCGTCCTGGCTTATTCCGCTGCCATTTACTGGGTCTTCCGCGGAAAAGTCCAGCTCAACGAACACAGTTACTGATGCCCTGCGGGCAAAAATAGCGATCAGCGAACCGAAAACGCCCTGTACCATCCGCCCTGCCGCATGAATGCCTCCATCTTCTCCAAACTCCCGCCGGAGGAAATTACGGCGCTCCATCAATCATGGAAAAACGATCCCCTGTCCGTGAACCCTCTCTGGGCCGCCTGGTTCGACGGATACGAACTGGGGAGCGGTGGAGCCCCCCGGGAAAAAGAAAATGCGGGGAACGCCGCGGACACATCCCCCTACACCGTTCCTCCGGAAAGCGCGGAACGCCGCGGGCGCGTCAACCAGCTCATCCGGGCCTACCGGGTCATGGGACACCAATGCGCCCGCTTTAACCCTCTGGCTCCTCCGGACCAGACCGGCTGCCCCGTCAATCCGGAAAATATGGGATTCCGAGAGGAGGATATGGACCAGCCCGTCAACATCGGAACCTTCATGGACGGAGGAACGTTCACGCTCCGTGAAATCATCAATCGGCTGCAAAAAATCTATTGTGGAGCCATCGGATTTGAATACCACCACATAGACAATCTTAAAATCCGCTCCTGGATTGAAGAAAAAATCCAGCTCCGGGCAAACGGTGTGGATTATGGCCCGGAAATCCGGAGAGAAGCCTTGTTCCATCTCTGCAAAGCGGAACTGTTTGAGGAATTCCTGGGCAAGCGCTTCATGGGGGAAAAACGCTTTTCCCTGGAAGGAGGGGAAGGAGCCATCGTCCTGCTGGACGCCATGATCAAGCGCTGCCCCGCCGCCGGAGTCTCTCACATTGAAATGGGCATGGCCCACCGCGGAAGGCTGAATGTGCTCGCCAATATTCTCCACAAACCGCTGAAAACCATCTTCCGCGAATTCACGCCGGACTACCTGCCGGAATCCCCCATCGGCAGGAGCGACGTCAAATACCACCTCGGTTACGCCGCCACACGCCATGTGGACGGTAAAGAACTCCATATCCGCCTTTCCTCCAATCCCAGCCATCTGGAAGCCGTGTATCCCGTGGTGGAAGGCAGGGCCAGGGCCATGCAGCACAACCTGCAAGACGCGGAACGCAAGCATGTGCTGCCGCTCGTCCTGCACGGGGACGCCGCTTTCTCAGGACAGGGCATCGTGGCGGAAGTACTCAATCTCTCCCTGCTGAAAGGTTACCGCACGGGCGGCACCGTGCACCTCGTCATCAACAACCAGATCGGTTTCACCACCAGCCCGGACGAAGCCCGCTCCTCCCGCTACGCCACGGACGTGGCGCAGATGCTTCAATCCCCCATCCTGCACATCAACGGAGAAAGCCCGGAAGACCTGGTGTGGGCGGCGGACTTCGCGCTCCAGTTCCGCCAGGAATTCGGGAGGGACATCATTCTGGACATGTACTGTTACCGCCGTCTGGGCCACAATGAAACGGACCAGGCCGCCTTCACCGCGCCCATGCAGACCAAGCGGATTGAGGCGCGCCCCACCGCCGCCGCCCTGTACGGAATGGCGCTCAGGGAGCGCGGGGAATTGACGGAACAGCAGGAGCAGGACATTCGGAATGACCTTTGGGAAGGCATGGAACAGGCCTACCTGCAAATGAAGGAAAACTCCGCGGACTACATCCTGCCCGCCACTGCGCAGGATGCGAATGAAACGCCCCTCCCGCGCACCAGCACGCGGACGGGAATCAGTCCGGAACTGTTCCAGCGCGTCGGAAGTATCCTTACGGAACTTCCGGACAGCTTCACGCCCCACCCCACGCTGGAAAAACGCTTCCTGGCCCGCCGCCGGGAAGCCTTCCGGGAAGGAGGCCTGCTGGACTGGGCCATGGCGGAATCCCTGGCATGGGGCAGCCTGCTCACGGAAAACCACACCGTGCGCCTGTCCGGCCAGGACTGCCAGCGCGGCACCTTCTCCCAGAGGCACGCCGTCCTGCACGACTTCAATGACGGCTCCCTGTACACTCCCCTGGAAAAACTGAACCACGGCACCACCGCGTTCCGCATTTACAACTCATCCCTGTCGGAAGCCTCCGTACTGGGCTTTGAATACGGCTACGCGCTGGAAAGTCCGGACGCGCTGGTCATGTGGGAGGCCCAATTCGGGGACTTTTCCAACGGGGCCCAGGTCATCGTGGACCAATTCATTGCTGCCGCAGAAGCCAAATGGAACCAGAAGAACCGCATGGTGCTTCTGCTGCCCCACGGTTATGAAGGAGCAGGCTCGGAACACTCCAGCGCCCGCATGGAACGCTACCTACAGCTTTGTGCGGATGACAACATGCAGGTCATCAATCCCACCACTCCGGCCCAGTATTTTCACGCCCTGCGCCGCCAAGTGCACCGGAACGTGCACAAACCCCTGATTATTTTCACGCCCAAAAGCCTGCTCTCCCGTCCGGAGGCCGTCTCCCCGCACCGGGAATTCCTGGCCTCCACCCGTTTCCGCGAAGTGCTGCCGGATCCGGATACTCCCGCGCCGGACCAGGTCACGTGCGCCGTCTTCTGCACCGGGAAAATCTATTATGACCTGGCTGCCTACCGCAGGGAACGGAATATTTCAGACACGGTAATCATCCGTCTGGAACAAATCTATCCTCTGGCGCAGGAACAGCTTACCTATCTGCTGGCGCCCTACCAAAAAGTGCGCGACTTCGTCTGGTGCCAAGAAGAACCCTCCAATATGGGGGCCTGGGGCCACCTGCGGAACAGGCTGGGACGCCTCTTCGCCACTTCCTTCCGCTATGCGGGCCGCCCCTCCATGGCCTGCCCTGCGGAGGGGGCCAAAGCGCTGCACGCCGCCGCACAAAAAAGACTCATCGCCGCTGCCTTCGGGCCGCGGGCTCAATCCTGAACCCATCTTACTCCCATGAGCGACATCCTGACTCCCAACTTTGGAGAATCCATCACCTCCGCCACCGTAGCCGCGTGGCACAAGAATGCCGGCGACCCGGTAGCCAAAGGCGACACTCTGGTGACGCTGGAAACGGATAAGGTTTCCACGGATTTGGAGGCGGATGAAAGCGGCGTGCTGAAAATCCTCGTCCCGGAAGGGGCGGAAGCCCCCATCGGCGCGGTTTTAGGCCGCATTTCCCCCCTTGACGGAAGTTCCGTCGCACCGCCCTCCGTACCACTGGAAACGCGGGAGAAACCCGCTTCCGGTCCCTCCTCACCTGTGACTGGCGCCCCGGAACAAAAGCCGGAAAAGAAAACATCCTCACCGGATCAGACAACCTCCGGAAAAAATGGGAAAACAGGAAAGGAGGCTTCTCCGCGCTTCATCAGAAAACCCATGAGCCCGTTGCGCCGTACCATCGCGGCACGGTTGGTAGAGGCCCAGCACCAGGCGGCCATCCTGACTACCTTCAATGAATGCGACATGTCCTCCGTGATGGAACTCCGCAAACAATTCAATGCAGCGTACCGGGAACGGTACGGAACCAAACTCGGTTTCATGAGCTTCTTTATTAAGGCCGTAGTCAAAGCATTGCAGGAAGTGCCCCAGGTCAACGCCAGAATAGACGGTACGGACATCGTGGAAAACCTGTACTATGACATCTCCATAGCCATCGGCACGGATAAGGGTCTCGTCGTCCCCGTGCTGCGGGACTGCGACCGGAAAACGCTTCCGGAGCTGGAACTGGAACTCGCTTCCCTGGCGGAAAAAGCACGCAGGGGAAACCTGTCCATGCAGGATCTGCAAGGCGGCTGCTTCACCATCTCCAACGGCGGAACATATGGGTCGCTTCTTTCCACGCCCATCCTGAACCCGCCCCAGAGCGGCATTCTGGGCATGCATGCCATCCAGGAACGCCCTGTGGTCCGGGACGGCCAAATCATCGCCCGGCCCATGATGTACCTGGCCCTTTCCTACGACCACCGCCTGGTGGACGGCAAGCAGGCCGTGCAATTCCTCATTACCGTAAAAAATGCCGTGGAAAACCCGGTGTTCGAGCTGTGAGGAACCGTGGGAAAAAGACTAAAGAAGAAAGACTGAATGCCTTTCCCGCTTTGGAGTATTTTCCCGGAAATCAGTCCTTTCGGCGCGTTGCCCCGGAAAAACAGTAGCGAATCAAACTTCCGCTTCCAGGCGTCCGTCTTCGGGCCAAACCATGGAGTTTTTTGTCCTTTTACCGTTTTCCCTAATGGCAGAGCTACATGGGACAAGAATTTGATCCGCGCCTTGCGGGCTTTACGCCCGCATTCCGTCCAACCGGATAAATCCGGTTTCCCCGTCTTTATGAAAAAACTTCCGTGAAATGGCCAACCATTTTTTAGCGAGCCCATAGGCACTTTATCACCTCTCAAAGGCAGGACCCTCCGGAATCCCCCCTTCATTCCATGGAACGGGAAAACCACTCCTGTCCATAAGCATGGATATGACTCTCCAAATCAGGATTAGTAATTTTGTTACGAATAATCAAGTCCACTTCCACAGGCAGGTTCAACTCTGTGAGATGCGCTTGGAGAGTCAAAAGGACGGACAAATTCAGCTCCTCGCCCTCCAGGGCAAGATCGATATCGGACGCAGGCTTCCACGTACCTAGGGCGCGGGAACCGAATAAAACGGCTTTCCTAATCTGCGGAGTCTGTGAAAGAATTTCCCGGATGCCTGAGCGCACCTTGGCCGTCAGGCCATCGTTCAGTCCTCTTTCTCCGCCATCATGTTCAGATTTTCCACACATTGGGCCAGCATGGGAAAGAATTTTCCCTTAATCAGGGAAACCGCCTCTTCCGCGATGGAATCATCATAAGTATGTACAAACAAATTGCGGCTTTCCAGCGCCTGGAGCCAACAATCAATATGACCTATCAAGTCTGCGCCAAACGCCTGCCTGATGGCTTCGCGGGGGCTGTTAACGCTGTAGCCGTCATAGACCAGCTTATCTTTCAACGTTTTCCAGCACAGCTCAAACGTAAATTCATAAGTCTGCACCAGTCCGGCCATTTCCAGTTCATTGTATTCCGGCAACGTGCAAGCATGGCGCAACCGGGAAAAAGCCTTATTCAGGTTTTGAAGCCTTTGTTTCCAGCGCAGGTTATCGTTCATCTTCTTTAATGGAGAAAAAGAGCCCCGTTGAGGGGCTCTTCCCGTGAAAACCGTTACATGTGAATGGCAATCCCCTCGGAAGCCAGCATGGATTCATGAATGGCCTCAGACAGCGTGGGATGGGCGAAAATGGTGGCGTGGATATCTTCATCCGTCAGTTCCGCCTGAATGCCGATGCCCAGCGCGGCAATCAGTTCCGTGGCTTCCGGCCCCACGATATGGGCACCCAGCAATTCTCCGTTTTTGGCGCCGTACAGGGTTTTCACGAAGCCGTCCGGCTCTCCGGCGGCTACAGCCTTGCCAATGGCCTGGAATGGGAATTTCCCCACCTTGTATTCCACGCCCGCTTCCTTGAGAGCGCGTTCCGTTTTACCTACGGAAGCCACCTGCGGGTAGCAGTACGTGCAGCTCGGGAAGAAGCCGACCTGCCGGGGCTGGTAGTCCGGATTAAACATGCCCTCCACAGCCTGGACAGCTTCAAAAGAAGCCGTATGCGCCAGCAGCACGCCGCCGATCACGTCGCCTGCCGCATAAACGCCGGGAATGGAAGTCGCATAGCGGTCATTCACCTTGATGAATCCCTTTTCCGTCAATTCCAGGCCGGGAGCGGCGGGAACGACCGGCTTCACGCCGATGGCCACCAGGCAGACGTCCGCCGTGATTTCCTCTTCCTGTCCCCTGCTGTTTTTCACGCTGGCCCTGACCTGTCCGTCACAGGTTTCCGTGACGGATTCCACGGAAGCTCCCGTCATCACCTTGATGCCCTGCTTCTTGAATGCCCGTTCCAGCGTCATGCAGGAGTCGTCGTCTTCATTGGGAAGCATCCGGGGAAGCGCTTCAATAAGCGTCACCCTGGTGCCGAATGAATTGTAAATGTAGGCAAATTCCGTGCCGATAGCTCCGGAACCGATGATGATCATGCTTTCAGGCCGCTTTTCCAGCACCATGGCTTCCCTGGAGCCGATGACAGTAGTGCCGTTCAGGGGAAGGCTGGGCACCGTGCGGGTGACGCAGCCGGTACAGATCAGGATATTCTTTCCCTCCAGAACATTCACCGTTCCGTCGGCGGCCTTTACTTCCACCCTGCCGGGGGAAATGATGGAGGCTTCCCCCGTAACGGAATCCACCTTGTTTTTCTTGAAGAGGAACCCCACGCCGCCTGCCAGGCGGTCGCTGACCTTGCGGGAACGGCCGATCACTTCACTCCAATCCACGCTGACGCCCTCCACCATCATGCCGAATTCTCTGGCGCGGTCCGTCACGATCCGGTAGGCCTCCGCATTTTTCAGAAGCGCCTTGGTGGGGATGCATCCCCAGTTCAGACAGGTGCCCCCCACCCGGTCGCGTTCCACGCACACCACGGATTTCCCCAGCTGGGCGGCGCGGATGGCGCCCACATAGCCGGCAGGGCCTCCACCAATGACGATAAGATCATATTGCATGAAATTACTATAAAGGCATCCCCCCTTGCGGGTAAAGAAGGAATATGAGCATGCGCCGGTTCGGGAGGCCGACAGATAGCAGAGGTAAGGACCCAGAGATTAAAGCATGTGTTGAGAACCTGCCTTTATTCGCTCATCCTCAATACTCAATCACTATTCTTCACCCACTTTACCAGATCCCGCATTTCCGCGGCGGTATCCGCATACAGGCCGTCCGTGTAAATTCCATGATCATACAAAATTCTCCCTTCCACCATGGTGAACACGCAATCCTTGCCGGAAGAGGCATAAACGGCATGGGACGTTTCGTTGAAAATCGGGCACAGGTTCGGTTCATCCAGGTTCAGGGCGATCATATCCGCGGGAGCCCCCGGAACCAGTGTTCCCAGCCCCGGCGTCCGGAAAATGCGGGCGCCCTCCTCCGTCGCCATCTTCAACGCCTGCATGGCGGGGACCGCAGTAGCGTCCCCGCTGTACCCCTTGGCAAGAATAGCGGCCAGCTTCATTGTTTCAAACATGTCCAGACTGTTGTTGCTGCACGCTCCGTCCGTTCCCAGAGAGACGGGAACGCCGGCCCGCACCATATCCCGCACGCGGGCGAAGCCGGACGCCAGTTTCAGGTTGCTGACCGGGTTATGGACAACCGCCGCTCCGGAAGCGGCCACCAGTTCCAGTTCCTCATCCGTCACGTCCACCATATGGGCCAGCACGGCGCGTTCATTCAGCAGCCCCATATCACGGGCATAGCCCACGGGACGCCTGCCCCCGTGCAGGGAACGGCACTGCTCCACTTCCCCGGCGGATTCGGACAAATGGATATGCAGCATCAGGTCCAGTTCCTCCGCCAGTTTCATGGAACGCCGGAGCACTTCGTCACTGGTGGTGTACACGCTGTGCGGCATCAGGGCCACCTGTACCCTGCCGCGGCCGGAAAAGCGCTCCGCCTGCTCCCGGTACAGGGCTTCCGCACCGTCCCACCCGCCGTACGCCGGAGAGGGAAAGGCAAAAACAACCTCTCCGCCCACACAGCGCATTCCCATGCGTTCCGCCTCCTGGAGAACGTTGGCTTCCAACAGGTAGGAATCTACAAACGCCGTGGTGCCCGTCCGCATCATTTCATACATGCCCAGCCGGGCCCCCAGGGAGACGATTTTATCCGTCAGCCGGGCTTCCACCGGGAAAATATGTCCGGTCAGCCATTCCATCAGCGGCAAGTCATCCGCAAAACCGCGCAAAAAGGTCATGGGGACATGCGTATGGGCATTAATAAGCCCCGGCATCAGCAGCACATTCCCCAAATTCCTGCGGACGGCGGGCCTCCACCTGGCCTCCAGTTCTGCGGCGCTTCCCGTTTCCAGAATTTTCCCGTCCCGGACGGCGACGGCCGCATCCCCGGGAGCAACGGACTGTTCCGCTCCGCCCAGCATGCGGGAAGCGGTCACCAGCAAATCACACGCTTGTTGTTCCATGGCGCAGAATGTACCCCAGCGGGAGGGTTCTGGCAACTTCATCTCTTCGGCTCGGGGATTTCGCGTCCATTTGACATTTCATGTTTGACTTCAAAAGAGAAAACTGCCAAGAATGGACTACAGTTAAATTTACCATTTATCCCCATATGAACAAGACTATACTGTTAGGTTTGGCCCTTGCGGCCTCCGTGTCTTCCGCCAGCGCCTATCATGCCGACAAGTACGACGGCCAGTTCGGCATGTCCCTGGAAGGGGCTTACGGAATCGCCACCAAAGATGCCATGCCCAACGTGGCCGGCGGCAATCTGAGCATTTTCAACTATATTGAAACCGGCAGCATTGTTCATCAGATTTCCCTGAACGGCGGCATCCTGGCCGGTTCCCACCATCCCAGCGTGCAGGACCTGGGCATCAGCGGGCCTTATACCGCCAGCCTCCGGTCCACCTATATTCCGATGATGGCCGGTTACACGCTGAACCTTCCCATCGGCGACTACACCATGTTCTATCTGGGCGGTAAAGTCGGCGCCACTTACGGCGACGTGAAGACCACCATTCATGGCCTGGAAGACGGCAGCCGTTCCCGCACCATTTCCTCCACCAAGTTTTCCTGGGCGGCCCAGGCCGGTTTCAAGTTCAGCATCTCCAACAGCGCGGACTTCCTGATCGGCTACGAATACTACCAGATTCAGGGTTATAATGATCCCGGCTACCACACCATCAAGCTGGGCTTTTCCTGGAACTTCTAACAATCATTGAGTTCAATGACTGCCTCACGGCGGCTCCGTTCTCCACGGAGCCGCTCTTTTATTAAATTGGAAGATGAGATCCTATATAGCCGATGTGAAAAGCAGTCGTGTCAACATAGTAATGAAGACGAATCCCATTACCGAATTTGAGATGATGATAACACCTGACTATTCTCCCTCCCTGGAAACGAAAATCGCGAGTAGCCCCGTAAGTGTGCTTGGTTGTGTCACTTTCATCAGAAGCATTAATACCAAGTTCTTTTAAAGCTGTACAATTCATATCCGTCGGCCTGTTGGGAGGACAAATATTGTGAGCAATGGTTAACAAAGTTTGAAGTACCCCTGCATACTGAGGGTGACAAGCCAATTTATGAAGTTGTTCATCAACATCTATTCCACGCTCAATACCTGGGAAAAAATATTGCCAGTATTTTATGATTGCGTCCGGAGCAAGCCTTTCTTGAAGAAGATATTTTTTAATCTCTGCTATACTCTCTTTAGTAGTATGATTGTAAATGTGCTGATTTTTTTTCTGCAAAGCTCCATTTTGTCCAAGCATCCATGTATAAATTACCTGAAGCTGTCTTCTCTGCCATGCAGGAGTGCTGACCATGCTCAAAATAGTGAGCTGATATTTTTCTGCAGCCATCAAAACAGGAGAATCTACATACTCTGCCAAATCCTTTTCCGAAAAACAGGCACTCATACATGGCCAGGATGAGTAATCAGCATCCTTAATAAGGTTGTACTGAGTGATTGATTTTTTGAAAAGCAAAATGGCTTCATGCAGGGAAGAAGAGTTATGTGCCCTGCTCTCCCGGCCCCGCTCCACAAGCCACGCTCCAAAGGTTTTCCCTTCCTGAAGAACCAATGGTCCCCAAAGATTATTCATTTCTTCATAAATCAGAACCGTACGAACTCCTGCTGCACGTAATCTGTTGTAACTGTCAATGAACTGAATGATCATCCCATCCATATCTGGATGATCTTCAGGAAAAGGCAACGAATGATAATTGAAAATGATGCGATCAAAGTTCATCGTAGCCTAGTAATTTATCAAGCATATTGTCCCATTCATCACAGAATCCCTTTGGGAGATTGTCAAGACGACCATGCTCATCAATATTGATAGCCTGCATAGCCCGTTTATGTGAATTCTCACCGAGTTGGGACTCGACGTAATAAATTTTCGTATCTTCCACAGGTATGTTTTTTTTCTTAACTTCTACCCGTACCCCATTGATAAAATGATCAGAATGAGTTTCTATCAAAAGCTGAACCCCATTTGCCGCCGCGAGAGCACAAAGCCTACCCAATACCGATTGCCCAGCAGGATGCAGATACGTTTCAGGGTTTTCAATAATTAAAATTTCTCCCGGTCGAGATTTGAGCAAGGAAGTTACAACAGGCAAAACATAAGTTATACCAAAGCCAACATTCTGCGGCTTATATTCATCAGAAACGTTAGTTCCAAAATTGAACTTGTATCCTAAACTAACCGTGTTGCTATTCTGGTTATAGTTAGCGCATACGCGGATGTTGGGAGAAATCTCCCCCATCCATGCATCAATATTCGTAAGCAACGTGAGACTAGAGGATTGAGGATGTTTGAGACCAGGTATACGAAGGGAACTGAGAGCATATTCCGCTATATAGTGAGCGGTATACTCTCCATGTTGTCCCAAAACATCGTATTCTCTGATACTGGAAAGAGAAGCCGGATATACCGTTTGGGGCGTAATACGCTCTGAAGGAATATAGTGAAAACTATCTTCTCCCAATCGATTCCACCCGTGTTTCATCTCGTCATTGCTATTGTAGGTAAGAATGTCAGAAACAGCATCTGCGTGACATTCCAAAAACAATTCCGCTTGATCATCCCAAGTAAGGTGGAACGTAATTATTTCATTGTCTGCATAGTCACACAGAACATCCTTTCCCCTACCGAGGCTTATTAAAGGACCATTCAATAAAAGCCCCTTCCCAAGCAAAGAAGGCCGTTCCCAGGTTTGTACGAGAAGTAAAAGAACCTGCAGAAAGGTCGATTTACCCATGCCATTCAGGCCGGTAAAGATATTCAACATGCCAAGAGGACATGTGACATCCTGCAGAGACTTAAAATTCGAGATTTTAATACTCCGGATCATATTTCTGAAGAATTTGTTTTACAATATTATATCTTAATGCAATGTGCTCTCTCTTCTGAGTCGCGTTACTGATCGCCCAAGCATATTCGCCATTTAGTTCTAAACACCGTTGGTGCTCTTGCCTTATTTCTTCATGAAAAGGTTGTATGCGCTGCCACTGAGCTTCACTCAAATGCGCCAAGGACACAGTCCATACCTCATAAAGAGGCGTATTTTTCCGTACGCGTTGTAAATAAGACTTTTCAAAAGCACGATTTCCAAAAAGGGCATAGCTGCGACTCAGTGCACGATCATAGGCTGCCCCCCATTGTCTGCGTTCTCCTTCCGAGGAATTATTTAAAATAGACATCATGGAATCTAATAATTCCGCAATATTGGTAAAGGATATTTTCAAAACATCCATGTGATAAAAAGCCAGGAAGCGAAGGACTAGTTCTTGATCCTTCATGCGTTTTTTCATATTACCTGAACCGGCAAATATCAGATTGAAATAATCCCGATTCACCATACTTTGAAGAAAATCCCTAGCTTGAGGGGTAGCCATGGCATTCCGAATTTCCTGCTCGTTGAGGACAAGTCCCCCAGTATTAATACGCCGGAAAATGGAATATTTCACTTCTTCAGGCGTACCAGGGATGATTTGAAAATATGTTATGGGGCACTCATTAATACGACGTATATACTGGCGTTCCAGATCATCATATCGCTTCCCCTTAAGACCAGATAAATATTCAAGCCCACTTAAAGCGAGTGTTTTATCGATCACAAAATTCTTAATAGCCGAAAGCCGCTGGAGTCCATCAACGATTTCCCAGCAATTCTCTTTGGAACAATCAAAATAAAATGCAGGCAAAGGAATGCGGATCAGAATAGACTCTATCAAACGAGATTGCCGTAAAGGATTCCAGAGATCCGGATGACGTTGATATTCTGGAGAAAGGTTAATTTCATTCCATTTTAGCCGATCAATGATATTAACTAGCGTATCCTGCTTGGTGATAATATCAATCCGGGTGGGATCGAAAGGAGACCTTTCAACATCATTATCCTCACCAATATTCTCTTTTTCCAAGACATCGTCGTCCTGAATTTCAGTATCTATCAAGCCTTCTTCCATACTTTGGTGTCAGCTATTATAATGGGATGTGTTAGTTTGTCGATGGTTTTTCAGTACTCACATTTTGGACGCATTGTGTTAAAATTAAATGATCCGAACCATCACCATTCGAGCCATTTAGTAATCATTTGAGACAAGCTCTCTACCGAACAGGCTTAAATGGCTTGGGAGACGCATAGACTTCATAGTCCTTGATTCGGCCGTTTTCCCGGTCCTGGCGCGGCAGGTAGCGGAATCCTGAAAGTTTCTGCACCTTGCCCAGATCCAGCACGATCATGTGCGGGTGCCTGGGGTTGTCCCCCTGCCACTTGGTATGCCAGTAGGTGGTGGGCTGGTTGTCCATCACCAGTCCCGCCTGGGCGGCTTCTCCCGTCGTTTCATGGGAATCCGCATAAACCACGGACCACTGTTCGCGGGGGAGCAGATTGCCGGAGGCATCCAGGAAGTTCAGCTCCGCAATGGCGGCATGGGGGCCGTTGTCATGAGCGTTCTTACTGACAATAGCAATGTAACGGGCCTGGACAGGAGCGCGGAATTTGATTTCCTGCTGGTCCGCCCCCTTGGCGAAGGAACCCTTGTGCACCAGCTGGCCGGCAGCGGGGGCCACAGGTTTGCCCACGCGGAAGACATCCGCCATGGCGGGGTCCCTGTTGACTTCATAAATGGCTTCCTTCACACCCTTCACCGTGCCGGAACCTCCGTCCACGTCCAGCACCACGATTTCATTTTTCCCGGGCTTCAGGTATTCTCCGGGGCAATAAAGAGCCTGCTGGGAGCCGATAAACCAGAAGCGGCCCAGATTGCGTCCATTCACCCACACGACGCCTTTCTTCCAGCCGTCCCGCATATCCAGGTAGGTATCCTTGGGATTGGAAACGTTGAAATACCCGCGGTGGAACACGGGCTGGTCGCCCGCCGGCTTCTTGCCGGAGAAGGGAATAAGCTCCACCCCCTTGCACGGGAAGTTGTAGATAAGGAAGTTTTCCAGCTTTTTGCCGTCCAGCGTAATGGGGCCCCGGATGCCCTTGCGCTCGCCCTGTATCTGGCCGCCGAAGTTGATGCGGCCCATGTTTTCCACAAAAATGTCCACCGTGTGAAGTCCGGAGGGAATAACAATGTCACAGGAATCCTGCTTGTAACGGCGGTCCGCCGCTCCCTGCCTCTTGCCGTCCACGTAAACGATGGCGCGGTCCTGCATATTGTTCATCTTCAGCTCTCCTTTCACCGGGCCGTTCACCTTTGTCCGGTACAGGATGAAGCCCAGGCTTTGCCCTAGGGCTTCCATGTGGACGGGCTCCTTGCGGATGACGGGCTGCGGCAGGCGGGAGAACATGCCGGCTGTTTCCGTAAACGTGATGGGAGGCAGCTCCATCATTTCCGGCTGGGCGGGAGGTTCGGGAAGCTTGTACGTATCACCGTAATAATCCTGAATAGTCTGGCGGAAGGTGCGGTAGCGGTCCGTCAGGGTTCCGTTTTCGGAAATGGGGGCGCCGTAGTCGTAATTGGTTACATCCGGCGTGTAGGCGCCTTCCCAGTTCGCCCCGTTCATGAAGCCGAAGGAGGTCCCCCCATGCGCCATGAAGAGGTTGGGGGAAACGTTATTTTCCAGCATCCACTTCAGGTCTCGGTTGAAACCTTCCGTACTGCCGCCATTCTTGGGCTTGCCCCAGTGGTCAAACCAGCCCACCCAGAATTCGCCGTTGATGCGGGGCGTTTTGCCCTTGTGCTTCTCCAGATTCGCAAAAGCGCCCTTGGCTCCGCCGCCGAAATTCATGGCGGGAACAACGCCCGGAAGCGTGCCGTTCTTGATCATCCAGTCGTTCGGGCCGTCCGACGTGAAGGGAACAACTCCCGGAAGTTCTTTCCGGATAACGTCCAGATGCTTTTTCACGTAATCCTTGTCAGAACCATAGGAGCCGTATTCATTTTCCACCTGGGCCATGATGATGGGGCCTCCCTTGGTAATCTGCAGAGGTTCCAGCATAGAACAGACTTTTTTAAGATAAGCCATGGCCGGTTCCAGGAAGCGGGGATCCTGGGAACGGACTTTCAAATCTTCATCCTTCAGAAGCCAGCCGGGAAATCCGCCGAATTCCCATTCCGCGCACACATAGGGCCCGGGACGCACGATGACCCACAGGCCGGCCTTCTGCGCCTCCTTGATGAATTCCACAAAATCCAGATTGCCGGAAAAGTCCCATTTGCCGGGTTCCGGTTCATGCACGTTCCAGAACAGATAAGTGCAGACGGTATTCATGCCCATGGCCTTTATGCGCTGGAACCTGTCCTTCCAGTGCTGGCGCGGCACGCGAGGATAATGCATTTCCCCGGAAATGATTTTGACGGGCTTTCCGTCCATCAAAAAATTTTCCTGATTAGTAGAGAAGACATGCCTGGCTCCGTCATTGGATTCCGGCAAAGGCATGGGAGCTGCCGCACAAAGATGCCCTGCCAGAAGCAGAACGGAGAAAAAGGATAATTTCATGATTATGGAATTAATAATTAATTACGGTAAATGAGAGGGAGATTATGATGAAAAACCACCTCCTTTCAATTTAAAAAGGAGACGGTGACCCGGTTTTATTACGGAGCGGCACCATCCTGTCTTTCAAGATATATTATTTGATGCTTTTCCTCAAACGGTACGCCCCGGCTCCGAGCCTCCAGCGTCTCCTTCTTCATTTCTTCATCCACCCAGTACAGATGCGACTCCAGCGGATTGTAAATTCTGGGGGAACAGAACCGGGTGGGAGATTCCGGCCAGCGTATCCAGCGCCAGCAGGCGATATGCGTGTAGGGTTCCCTCCAGCCGGGAATCCAGACGCAAAGTTCATGAAGACGCTGCTGGGCACGGTGAAGGGCCAGTTTCAGGGAACCGGTATCCGGGGCATTGCGTTCCGCATCCAGGGCGGCATCCAGTCCAGCGTCCGACACGGCCATAATATTATTCGTATTGCCTACGGGATTTCCGCGGGCATCATACGCCAGTTCGGAAGAGAATGTTTCATACAGCCGGGGGAACGGCGTCTGCAGCGGCCACGCCCATAGAGCCGCCTGATACCGTTTTTCAAAAACCTTACGGGAACAGACACTGTAGGTAAGGGAATCCAGACGCAGGTCCACCCCGCACTTCAGGGCCTCCTGCCGGAGGATGGAACAGACGTTGGTCATCAGGGTGGATGAATCCGCAAACGTCAGTTCCACCACCAGCCGCTCTCCCCGTTCATTTTTCAGCACTCCGTCAGTCCCCATTTCCCGGTAGCCGGCGCGGGCAAAATATTCCATGGCTTTTTTCTTGCTGTATTCCGGAGCTTTCAACGGAAGAGTCAGGTCTCCGTACCCCTCCATGTAGGAACCGAGCCTTCTCATATTCCCGCGGAACAAAGTATCAATCACCAGGCCCATGTTCACGGAATGCGCCAGACCGCGGCGGATATCCGGATTTTTCAACAACTTGTCCGAGCAATTCAGATACAGTCCGTACGGGGGACAGGCGTAATTGGCTTCCAGGCTGTATTTATCTATATAGCCCCGGTGCACTTCCGGCAGCTCCAGCCCGGTTTCCCACACCTCCGGCTTGCGAACGTTCATGATGTCCAGTTCCCCGCGGCGGAACATTTCAACCGCCTTGTTTTCCATGTTCACAAACACATGTTCCACCTGGTCCGCATTGCAGGAATGGCGGTAATACTTCCTCTCCTTCGCCCACCAATTTTTCACGCGGGCCAGGGTAATGCTTTCTCCTATCCGGATTTTAGAGGGAACAACCATGTAGCCACCCGTATTTGGAGGGACTTTCCACTGGTAGCGTTCCAGAAACAGAGCGTTGAAATCATGGTAAAAACCGGGATGGGCCGGATGAAAATCCGCACAGGCCATGTAAGGCAGCAGCGGCCCGCGGGACGGCAGCGTAAGGGCAATGACGGAATCCCCGTATACCGTAATCTGATCATACATGGAACGGAACAGGGTAGTCCAGAACGGATCCCGGGCAAAACCGGACGTACGGAGGCAAATGTTCAGCAGAAAATCCTGCGCTTTCACGATGCGTCCGTCCGAATAGGCCGCTTCCGGATCCAGATGATAAAAAACGGTTTTTCCGTCTGCGGACAAAGCCCAGCGGTCCGCCAGGCCCGGAATGGGACGGAAGGTTTCCGGATGAAGCCCCACGAGGGGAAGCCACACGTTGTCAATGGCGGAATAATTGAAAAAATTTTCACTTCCCGGCCCGAAAGCACGCAAAGTTTCGGGAAACGGAGTATTGATCCACAGCCGGACTTTTCCACCCTTGACGGCGCGCGGATCACCCACATCCGGCTCTTCCATTCCGGTTTGCCATTCCAATCCGTCCGGAACGTCTTCCAAAGGAAGAAGGCGGATATGGTCTTTCAATAACAGCCTTTTCCTGATGCGTTCCACGGAACGAGCCTGTTCCGCCAAACGCCGGCCGTCCCCTTCCCCGCGGGAAACGACCAGAAGTTTTTCCTTCCTCTCCCCTTCAGCCAATTCACGGCGCAGTTCCCGTTCCACGGCCCTGTTCCAGCGTTCCACAAAACCGTCAAATACGGCAGGCATCCCCCTGCCGTCCATCCGTCCGGAAAATTCATGCCAAACATTCTTCTCACGCTGGGAAAAGTAAAAGACACCTCCCAGAAAGACGGAAAGGGCCAATGCCCCCAGTATGGATATCCAGCGCAACACAACTCAGATGGCCGCCACATGTTAACCGATTCCGGAAACAACGGAAAACAGAAAACCCATCTTCCGCGCGGAACCGTTCACTTCGCCTGAAACAGTCCGCAAGGCGGAAGATGGGGGAGCAATCAACAATTAATATTGAAAGGAACTTAGAATTCGACCGTCACACCGCCGAAGATTCCGAATCCACGGGCTTCACGCGGACCGAAGTTATAATCATTCGTCATGATGAACTTCTGGTCAAACAGGTTTTCCAGACGCACATGGAGGGACACATTGTCCGTTGCCTGGTAACGGGCAAACAGGCGCGCCGTAAAGAAATTATCCAGACGGGCATAGTTGTAGTCCGTGCGTCCCATGGCGGCCGTTACGCCGAAGCCAACCGTAAGCTTTTCAACCGGGGAGGTATAAACCTCTGCGTTGACGGTGTGGCGGGCGGTATTGGCCATCTGAATGGTCTCGTATTTGCCGATGGAATCGCGCTTGGGCATCGTGAAGGTGTAATTGGCATAATAGCCGCTGTTCCACGCGTCCTTGAACTGACCCTTGAACGCCACTTCCACACCGTAGGAAGTGCAGTGGGAATAATTGGCGTAAGTGGTATAGGAGTTCGGCCAGGTGCCTACGCTCTTGGTGCCGATTTCATCGTTAATGCGGGTCCAGAAGCCCGTCACGGAAGCATAATGGCCGTCCGCCAGGCGCTGTTCCACACCCAGGTCGCCGCCCAGGGACTTGGACACATCCAGATCAGGGTTGCCTACATAACCGTAATTGGCCGCATACTGCTCAAACCAGGTGGGCGCGCGGAAACCGGACCCTACGGAACCGAAAATACGGGTGGGGGAATCCTTGCCCGTCACTTTCCAGGAATTGGAATAACGCCACGTAAAATGATTGTTCCAGACGGAATCATGTTCCAGGCGCAGGGCCACGCTGGCGTCAAAGCTGTCCGTGGGTGACCACATTTGCTCTGCAAAGAAGGCAAGCGTGCTCTGCCATTCATCCTTGGCAACGTAATTGTTTTCGCTCATGTAGTCGGAACGGTCCCAGGCCATGCCGGCGATGGTTTTCCATTCCTTGTTCCACGTCAGGGCATTGCGCCACTCCGCCTGGAAGCGGCGGTTGCGCATCACGTTGGGCTGGAAGTCAAATCCGGGAGTATGGCAGGAATAGTCCATGTTGTAATGCCCCACCATGAAGCTGGTGGACCACAGCTTGGAAATTTCCGCATCCACACGTCCTGTCACCAGGTTGCTGCGGTTCTTGTCTTCCGTATTGTACAGATGGGGATCCGGAACGGAAGGCCACTGGTTATAATCCACATACGGCGTGGGATATTCAAAGTAGGAATCCAGGCGGCGATAGGTAAAGCTCACCTTCACCTTGTCATTGATGTCATAGCCCAGGCGCACGGCTTCCTGCCACTGGCGGAAATCGTTCATGCCTGTCCTGTTGTCATAAATGGCCGGATAGATTGACGGATCGTTTTCCGTAGTTTCAAACCCAACGCCTACAAAATAGGAAAGCTTCTTGATCTTGCCGGAGGAAGTGACATAGCTGTTGAAAGAGCCGAAGGAACCGGCCTCCGCAAAAATCCTGGTTACGGGATCGCCTTCCCCCTCCGGAGTATCCATCGCGACAACGCCTCCAATGGCGCCGGAACCGAAAACGGCGCCCTGCGCTCCTTTCACCACTTCCACATTGCCCACCGTAAAGAGATTGGTGATGCCCAGCAGCTTGTTGCCGGACATGTTGGCATCACTGATGCGCATGCCGTCAACCATGGTCAGGGTGTAGGTATCCTTGTTCATCCCGCGGATGACGGTGTTGCTCACGGAACCGCGCTGCCAGGTGCCGCCTCCGTCCAGCGTGAAAACGCCGGGCGTCTGGGAAAGGGCTCCCGTCAGGGTTTCAATGCCCGCCTTCTGGAATTCTTCCGGATTGATGATGGAAACGGACACTCCAGACCGGTTGTACGGCACGCCCACAAAGTGGGACGCCATAGTCAGTTCCGGCATAACCTGCATGGTTTCCGTCCTGACGGAGGGCTTGGAGTCTTCCTTTTTAGCGGACTCGGCAAGAGAGGACTGGCCTGCGAATGCGGCAAGGCCAACAGCAATTGCGCCCATTTGAAGGGCTTTCTTCGTATAAAGCATGGTTGTAGTGCCTTACGTTCGGTAACTCGCCGAACAGTTGGACAACCTCACAGGCTGGTTTTCTGGCTTGCGAGGCAGGCTCGCTTACAGTGGCGGTACCGCTCCGGACTCACACCGGTATTCCCCATTTATTTCCTGCCCGGCTACGGGCGTCCCTGAGGTCTGTAACCCTTCCCATAAGGGTTCATGGGACGGATGAAATACCAAAGAGACCGGTATGACAAGACAAAAAAATTTTTCTTTGAACATCCAGATGAATTGCAGCCGTTTTCCCTTTTCAGCGTATTGCTCTCCATCCCTCTTTTCCTCACGGAGCTTTCCATTTTTGTCTTGTCACTCCCGGCGCATACAGGACATGATGCGCTCATGACGCTCCTTGTTCCCACGTTCCCGCAACAGGGAAGATTTCCCGTCTCCGGCGAAGCTTCCGGCTACGTGGAATTCCGAACTTGCAAGGCGCTTCCTTTTTTTCTCCGGCGCGGGCAGCCCTTCGGTACGCCGGTTCCAATTACTGTGGCATGAACGTTTTTTCACATGGCGGAGATTTAAAATCCCTGGCGGAGGAGGCCTGCCGCCCGGAACGGGATATTTTGGACTTCAGCGTCAACCTGAGGCCGGAAGGTATGCCAGAGTTCATCGTTTCAGCATTGTGGAAGGCCATAGAAAACGCAGTACCCTACCCTTCTCCGGATGCGGCGGATCTGCAGGAACTGGCGGCGGTTCATTACGGGCTTCCTTCCGGCTGCTTCGTATTTGGAAACGGGGCCAATGAACTCATTCACGCTCTTCCGCGCGCATTAAACCTTAAACAGGCCGTCATTCCGGAACCCGCTTTTTCCGAATACAGGCTGGCCTGCCTGCGCCACGGCACGGATGTTCTTTCCATCCGGACGGAGGAACGGAATTCCTTCCTCCCGTCTCTTTGCCGTCTGGAGGAACAGGCCGCAGACGGAAGCGCTGTTTTTCTGGCAAATCCCAGCAATCCGTCCGGCGGCCTGCTGGACGCAGCGGCCCTGCACAGGGTTATCCAGAGCCGCCCCGAAGTCCTCTGGATCATTGACGAATCTTTCATGGATTACGCACAAGGAGCGGAATCGCTGCTCCGTGAAGCGGCCCTCCTTCCCAACCTGGTGGTTCTGCGCTCCCTAACCAAGTTTTACGGCATGGCCGGCGTCCGGTGCGGTTTTTCCATCTGTGCCGCTCCGCTCGCGGAGCGGCTGCGGCAATCCCTGCCCGCCTGGAACGTGAATGCCTTTGCGGCGGCAGCGGTGAAGGCCGTGCTGGCACAACCCTCCTCCTGGGCAGACAGGGAACGCGCCCGGAACCGGGAACGCCGGGACGACCTGTTCCGCAGGCTCTCCTCCCTGCCGGGCTCCGCCGTACTCCCGTCCGAGGCCAACTTCCTTCTCTTCCGCCTGGCGGGGGCGCCTCATGGCCTGGCAGCCCGGCTCCTGAAAAAATACGGCATCGCACTGCGCGACTGTTCCAATTATCCGGGTCTGGAAACGGGCTGCTGGTTGCGCTCCGGCGTCCGCACGCCGGAGGAACACGCCCTGCTGGCGGAAGCTCTGCGCGCCGAACTGGCGGGAAACGGCCCCTCCATTATCCGTAAAGCTCCCAAACCGGCCCTGATGATTCAGGGCACCTGCTCCGATGCAGGAAAAAGCGTTCTCACGGCAGCCCTGTGCCGCATTTTCCTTCAGGACGGCTATCACGTGGCGCCGTTCAAGGCGCAGAACATGGCTCTCAACTCCGGCGTAACTGCGCTGGGAGAGGAAATGGGACGCGCCCAGCTGGTGCAGGCCCAGGCCTGCCGCATTGATCCGGATGCCAGAATGAACCCCATTCTTCTCAAGCCCCATTCCAATACCGGCTCCCAGGTGATCGTGATGGGGCGCCCCGTAGGCCGCATGGACGCGCGGGAATACTTCACGGCTAAAAGGCGCTTCTGGCCGGACGTATGCAAAGCATACGATTCCCTGGCGGACGAATATGAACTCCTCTGCCTGGAAGGGGCCGGAAGCCCCGGAGAAATCAATCTGAAATCAGCCGACGTTGTCAACATGAACATGGCCCGCTACGCGCGTGCCAGAGTCCTGCTCGCCGGGGACATTGACCGTGGCGGAGTGTACGCCTCCTTTCTGGGAACGTGGATGACATTCACCCCGTGGGAAAAAGAACTGCTGGCGGGGTTCGTGGTCAACAAATTTCGAGGAGATCCGGATCTGCTGGCCCCGGCGCACAGCTACATGCGGAACCGTACGGGCAAGCCTGTGCTGGGCGTCATCCCGATGATGCGGGACATCAACATTCCGGAAGAAGACCGCGCCACGCTGCCCCCTGGCCACGGGGAGCACGGGAAACATGCGGATTGCCTGGATGTGGCCGTAGTCATGCCCGCCCACGTCTCCAACTTCACGGACTTCACCCCTCTGGCGGCGGAGCCGGACGTCCGGCTCCGCCAGGTGCGGACACGGGAGGAATGGGGAAATCCGGACCTAGTCATTCTGCCCGGCACTAAAAGCGTGGCTGCGGACCTGGCCTCTCTCCGTTCCGCCGGGCTGGAAGAACCCATCCGCCGTCATGCCGAAAAGGGAAAGTGGCTTCTGGGCGTCTGCGGAGGGCTGCAAATGCTGGGGACGGACATTCTGGACCCGCTGCACATGGAATCCCCGGAGGAGCGCACGCCAGGACTGGGGCTGCTGGAACTTTCCACCACCTTCTCCTCAGCCAAAACCCTGATCAACGTACGCCGGGCAAACACGCCGCTGCCCGTTCCCGCCGCAGGTTATGAAATCCACCATGGCGTCACCAGCCATCAAGAATCCAGCCCCCCCGTCATGTTCCGGGAAGACGGCTCCCCCTGCGGCTACGGCAAAGGCCGTATCTGGGCCACGTATCTGCACGGCATGCTGGACGGAGACCAATTCCGCCGCGCATTCATCAACATGGTCAGGAAAGATTCAGGGCTGAAAGCCAACCCAGCCCTGCACACCGCCTATGACCTGGACGGAGCGCTGGACCGTCTGGCGGACGTGGTCCGGAAACATCTGGACCTGAAAACCATTTACCGAGCTCTCCAACTGAAACGCTGACCCATGTTCCCGTGCCCATTCATCCTGCCTGCGGCCTTCCTGCTGGATATTCTGGCGGGAGAACCGCCCAACAGGTTCCATCCCGTCTGTCTGATCGGCCGGTGCGCGCTCCGCATGGAAACACTGGCGAGGCAAAGGTGGGGAGGAACTTTTCATGCGGGAATGGCGGCCGCGCTGGCAACCTGCATTGCCGCATGGTTCGGCTGCGCGGCGCTCTTCCTTCCCTTTTCCCTGTTACCCTTCCTATGGGCACCCTGGATTCCGTCCGTTCTGGTCATTTACATCTGCATGGCCCCGCGCAGCCTGGCCGAGCATGCCCGGAAGGTGGAAAACGCCCTGCGCAGCGGGAACGCCGGAGAGGCCCGGCACTCCGTCTCCATGATCGTGGGACGGGATACGGAACGGATGGACGTCTACGGCATCGCCAGAGCGGCCATTGAAAGCGTGGCGGAGAACTTGACGGATGGCGTTTTTTCCACCCTGTTCTGGGCCTCAGCAGGCTGCCTGGCAGGAGGCGCCTCCGGGGCGGCTTCCGCCGCGCTGGCGCATCGTGTTTTCAACATCCTGGATGCCATGTGGGGGAAAAAAAATGACCGGTACAGACACTTCGGCACCTTTGCCGCACGCACGGATGACGCGCTCAACTTCATCCCCGCACGCCTTATTTTACCGTGTATTTCCTTTTCCGCCCTGATGGTGAAAGGAACCTCCGCCCGGAGGGCGCTCACCATGGGATGGGCCTTCCGGAACGCCCACGCCAGCCCCAATTCCGCATGGAGCGAAGCGGCCTTCGCTGGAGCGCTGGGCCTCCGTCTCGGGGGCCCGGTCTCTTACAAGGGAATTCCTGCAAACTACCCCTGGATAGGAACAGGGCGAACCAAAGCCTCCGCCAGCGACCTGGCCCTGGCCATTCGGCTCATGTGGACGACTGCCGCCACGGGTACGCTGGCGTTCACTCTCCTTCTTCTCTTCACCCCCCGCCTCTGGACATCATGAACAAACTGCATATCCCCCCGTTGGACGAACAGGCCGCAAAAGCGGCCCTGGAACATCAGAAAATTCTGGCCAAGCCTCCCCTTGCCCTGGGAAAACTGGAACCCGTGGCCATCCGTATTGCCGGCATGACCGGCAATCCCGCGCCGCGCCTGAAGGACAAAGCCATAGTCCTGTTCGCCGCGGACCACCACATCGCCGACCACGGCCTCAGCCTGACATCCACGGACGTTACCTACATCCAGACCCGCAACTTCCTTCAGGGCGGAGGCACGATCAACGCCTTTACACGCAACGCGGGAGCACGCCTTTCCGTAGTGGACGTAGGCGTCAATTACGACTTCGGCGACCTGCCGGGGCTGGTCAAAAGAAAAGTCATGCACGGCGCCAACGACTTCAGCAGGGGGCCGGCCATGACGCGGGAACAGGCCCTGAAATGCCTGCAAGTGGGCATTGACATGGCCCGTGAAGAAAAAAACAAAGGGCTGGACATTGTGGCCGCCGGAGAAATGGGCATTGGCAACACCACCCCCTCTTCCGCCATCGTCGCCGTGCTCACGGGCACCCCTGTGGAAACCGTGACGGGACGCGGTTCCGGCGTCAGAGGAGAAGTCATCCGCAAAAAAATAAAACTCATCGAACAGGGAATCGCCCTGAACAAGCCAGACCCTTCCGATGCCATTGACGTGCTGGCGAAGGTGGGAGGACCGGAAATAGGAGCCATGGCCGGACTGATGCTGGGGGCGGCCTCCCTGCGCGTTCCCATCGTCATTGACGGCTTCATTGCCGGGGCGGCCGCGGCCATCGCCCAGGGCATTCGCCCGGAAGCGGCGCAATACTTCATCGGCTCCCACAACTCCGCGGAACCGGGGCATAAGCTCATTATGGACCACATCGGCGTCACCATGTACATGGACCTGGGCCTCTGCCTGGGGGAAGGCACGGGAGCGGCCCTGTTCTTTCCCCTGCTGGACGCCGCCACGCGCGTACTTTCTGAAATGAAAACCCTGCCGGAACTGGACATCACCGTTCCGCGCTGACCCTTTCTTCCCTGTATCCATGGCTGTCATCACCACCATCCGCTCCGCCTTCGGCTTCCTGACCCGGCTGCCCGTAGGGCCGTGGCCGCTGCAAAATGACCTGAACGGAATTTCCGCCTGGCTACCGCTGGTTGGCCTGGTAGTGGGGGGGCTTGCGGGCGGCCTGACCTGGACGGCAACCCTGCTCTTCCCCCCCCTGGTCTGCGGCGTTATCGGCTGTGCCTGCTGGGTAGCCGTCACAGGCGGCCTGCACCTGGACGGAGTAGCGGACTGCGGAGACGGGCTTCCCATTGAAGTATCCCGGGAACGCAGGCTGGAAATCATGAAAGACTCCCGCCTGGGGACCTTCGGCGGCACGGCCCTGTTTTTCAACCTGGCGTTCAAGGGAGCCGCCCTGGCGACTCTGGCGGCCCACGGCTCCTGGGAACTTCTGCTCACGGCGTGCGCTCTGGCAGGATTGCTTGCCCGCAGCCAGATATTCATCGCCATGCGCTTTCCGGGCGCACGGCATGGAGGCATGGGGGAAGCGTTCAAGCAGGGAACGCGCCCCGGGCACGCCCTGGCTGCCGCAGCCGTCACCCTGGCTGCCTGCGCTCTGGCAGGATGGAACGGGCTGTACGCCCTGCTCTCCGCCCTGGCCGGCTCCATGGGCCTGCTTCTATACGCGCGCCGCCGCCTGGGCGGCGTTACCGGGGATGTATTCGGCTGTACCGTGGAATGTACGGAATGGCTTGTCCTGCTCACCTTCTGCACTTTATGAAAACTCCACACAAATGCCGCGTTCCAGGCCTCAACATCGGATGCACCTCCTTCATCATCCCGGACTACTACGTGCCCGCCATCAGGGAATGCGTCCATTACGCGGATGATGTCGCTCTGCTCCTGCTGGAAGCCGGAGAATGCGGAAAGGAACTCATTACCCCTGCGGAAATACGGGAACTGGCCGGAATCGCTGCAGATGCCGGGGTTACCTGGAACGTCCACCTGCCTACGGACGGCAGCTTCGCCACGGAAGAATCAAGCCGCCGTTATACGGAAAACATCATTCGCGCCATTGACCTGACACGGGAACTGGAGCCCCACACCTGGGTCATGCATGTGGTCACGGACCATATCCCCGGTCCTGATATGCGCCCCCATCTTACGGAACGCGAAACGGAACGAATCCTCCGGAGTCTGGAACAAATCACGCCCCACCTCCCCGCACCGGAATGCCTGGCCCTGGAAAATTTGGAACGCCATCCGACCGACTATCTGGACAAACTGGTAGCCGCTACACCCCATTCACGTTGCTTTGACATAGGCCATGTCTGGAAAGAAGGCCTGCGGCCGGAAAAACTTCTGCCGCTCTGGCTGCCGGACATACGCATGTGCCACCTGCACGGGCTGGAAAAACGGGACCACAAATCCCTGCACCACATGCCTGCCGCTACGCTGGACGCCATTCTGCACCCCATGTGGGACCTTCATTTCTCCCCCCTTATTACGCTGGAAGTCTTCAGCCTGGATGACTTCCTGAACTCCCACCAGGCCATGCTGGAATCCCATGAACGCTACATCACCAAACACTTACGCCAATACCGCACGCATGACGCTCGTCCTGGGCGGCATCAGAAGCGGCAAAAGCCAATACGCTGAACAAATAGCCGCCGGATTCGGAAAAAAAATCCTGTACGTCGCCACGGCGGAAGTCTGGCCCGGAGCCGGCTCCATGGAATACCGCGTGCGCAAGCACCAGGAACGCCGTCCTAAAAGCTGGCTCACGCTGGAATGTCCCCGTCATGTAGCTTCTGCCGTCGGGGAATCCGGCTTGCTGGACCAGGTGGACGGCGTCATTCTGGAATGCGTCACCCTGCTCGCCTCCAATACCCTGTACGCCCAGAAAGACCCCACGGACTACGAGCCGTTCCAGGAAGCGCTGATTGAGGAAATAGAAGCTTTGAAAAAGCTCATCCGCCAATCCCCCGTGCCATGGGTGCTTGTTTCTTCTGAAACCGGCATGGGCATCAGCCAGTCAGATGCGGAAACGCGCCACTACTGCGACGGGCTGGGCATTGCCAACCAACTCCTTGCCAAAAGCGCGGATGAAGTCTACTTCATGGTGGCGGGACTGCCCCTGACCGTGAAAAAAGGCTGAAACGCCAACCATGAATTTTCATCGGCTTGCGCACATGAAACACAAAGAAACATGCCGGAAATTAAGCCGCGCCACTCATTCAACGGGAGCGGCGCAAGACATGAAGCCTCCCAAGCCAGGCCGTCATCACGGTCACCTCTCCCAAATCTTGTCCAGAGCCTCCTCCAGCGTGCCGTCTTTGACCGCCGGCAAGGCATCGAAGCGCGCGAGATGATGCCGCTCGATGCGCAGCTCCTCGTCGAAGCCCAGGACAAAGGCACAGGCAATGCGGTAAATAATCTCCGTCGGCGCCAAGCCATACACCTGATGCGCGAAAATATGCCGTAAACGCTCCTCCGCCTGCGGGAAACGCGCCTTCATCGCCTCGCTGCGGAAAAGGCGTTTGACAATCTCCGCCACATATAGACCCGACTTCATGTAGAGGTCGATAAACGTCTTGTCGGGGTCATCGAAACAGCCCGGAGACTCCTCCTCCAACATATCGACCATCTTCATGACAAGATGCTTGGGCGTGAAAATCTGATTCGTCTTTTGCGGCGGAATATAATCGAAAATATCCTCCGACTGCGACTCATCAAAATAATTGCCTAATTTCTTCTTCAACGCCAAGAACTCCTGAACGGCATCATCAAAAACAATCGGATCAAAACAATGACCGTCAAAATGCTTCCGGACACCCTCATCTTCGTAATCGCACCCATCGCGCAAGATGCGGAACTGCTCTAAAGAAATCCCCGTCACCTCTCTAAAGACCTCATCGGGAAGAATCATATCGAAATTATCCAGACAGGTATTCTCGTCGCCATACGCCATCAAAAAGGCGGGGATCGTCCGCGCAAAGCCACGCAAATGACCGCGAATATCCTCTTCAATCGCCTCCTTCTTCCTGGTAACCTTCTCGGTTTCCACCGTATCCACCACAGCCTGTTTGGCCTTCTTCTCAATCTCTGCCGCTGCCTCCTTCAACTCCTCTCGATACCGACGCTCATTCTCCCTCTGCTCGGCATCAAAACGATCCTGAATCGCCTGAACCTCGGCCTCACTCTGCCCCTTGGCATGCGCCTCGTCGAGAGCCCTTTTCTTTGCCTTCTCCGTCTCGTGGCGATTCTTCTTGTGCGTCGTCGCTGCCTTGCCGACCGCGACCGTCGCCTGGTTCTGCAACTGCTTTTTGAGACGATGTTCAGACGCTCTACTCATCTCATCGCCATAGTGCGTCTTGGCATCCTGCAGGGTGGGGTTCACCACAGTATCCACCAATATCGTCACTAAATTTTGTGCGGCCTTCTTATCTGGCGCGTTACTCGTCGAGACCTCATCGATCTTCGTTTGCGTCACAACATTGTCGCTGTATATCTTATCCCCGAAAAGCTCCCCTGTCTTACGGGTCAATTCATCCAAGGGCAACACCACTTCACCCTTTTCATTCAGGGGCAAATCCGCGGTGCCGTCCAACAAACCGCCCTCTCCCTGACCGCCCTCCTTCGCCTTGGACGGCTTCTGCTCCTTCACCGTCGGCAGTTGCCCGAGGATATCCGCCACCTGACGCGGCGCCGAGAAAATATTCCCGATATTCTGGAACAGGAAATTGCTCATGAACCCACGGCGCACCACCTCGACGGCATGAATCTTGCGCGGCACGGACAACACCTTCTCCGCATCCAGAGCCACCATCTCCCCCTCCTCATCCTCCCCATAGACGGGGAAAAAATTCAGCAACTCGCGCACCTGCCTTTTGCGCGTCTCCCCATCGCCTCCGCCACTCACCGTCGCCGAACACAGGTCATTGGCGAACTGCTCAAAAATCACCAGCGTCCGCGCCGGTTCAAAATCAAACACATACGCATTCTCCTTGCGCCGCAACTCGTCCCCCTCCACGAACAGGCAGGGATTCTGCGCCCGGAACGCCGCCTGCATATACAGCGACGGACTCTTCACATTGCTCAGCATCAAGACCGCCGTCCACTCCGGCACCGTCACCCCCGTCGTCAACTGCCCGACGGAAAGCGTAATCGTCCTCTCGTGGGCGCGAATCGCCGTGCGCACCTTATCCAAGGACTTGAGCGTCGATGTCGCCTCCTCCTCCGCATCCGTCTTGCCATCGCCAGCCGCCACCACCACCTCGTACTCGCGGAAGACGGGATGCGCCTTCAACTTCTTCGCCAACGCCTTGGCACTGTCCACGCGGTCCAACAGCCAGAAACTATGCTTCACCTCGCGGCGCAAAGCCTCCGTCGAAAAGGGAAACTTCTCCTGCCCTGCCAAAGCCTCCAAAAACCTCTCCACCGCCTCATCATACTTAAACGAACCGTCACTCTTCGTGGCAAAAAACTCATTCAAGTCAAAAGCATAGGCCTCATTTTCGCCGTCATCGTCAAAATCAGCCCCCTGCTTCAGGCGATCGCGCACTACCTCAGACATCCGGTACGTATAAAGGTGCAACTGCGGCAAGGCGGCATAGGGATTTTCCTCCTCCGCCTCCTCCTGCCACTCCCTCTTGGCGCGCTGTTCATCGGCATAGGTCCAGTTGAAAATCGCCTTCTCCTCGAACTTTTCATTTGCCAAAGCCTTAAAAGGCGTCCCCGACAGATGCAGCGTCGCCCGACGCGCAATCTGCTCGAACGCCACATCCGCCCTGTACGTATCCACCCCCTCGTGCGCCTCATCCACAATCAGCAGATCCCAGGTCAACTTTTGCACATGCTCCAACTTATCGAACTCCCCGCCGAAATACAGAGAACCCTTCAAATCCTGCAGAGACACAAACTCGATATACCCCTCGGCATCACTCGGCAACTGCGCGCGCTCCAGCACATGGGGCAAGCCCCGCAGAGCATCCGCCCCACTGATGAAATAATACCCCGACTCCGTCCCCATAAAACGCACATAATCATCGTACCACGAATGAGCAATCGCCGGACGATTCGTCACAATCAACACCGTCCGCGCACCCATCTGCTTGCACAAATCATACGCCGCCAAAGTCTTGCCGAAACGCGGCTTGGCATTCCACAAAAACTCCGGGCTTTGCCCCGCGTGGCTCGCCATATAGAGCCGCGTCCGCTCGACCGCCTCCGCCTGCTCCGCCCGCAACACATAAGGCACCGCACCCGGCGTCTGCAACACCCCGCGATTGCGGGTAAACTCCCGAAAATGACCATGCGCCACCTCGGGCACAAGATGAAACCACTCCGAATTCCCCTCGCGTTCCACCTCCTTCTTGCCCAAGTAACGATGAAACGCCTTATCGTGAAACACCGTCCCGTCGGCAAAACGCGCCGACTCGTGCCATTCCAGGCAATAGCGCACATCCACCGTCTGCGTCTGCTGGCGGATGCGCACCTCGACATCATCCTGCTCGGTGTAGCCAATCTTCGTCCAGCCCTCGTGTCGCTGCACCTCTGGAGTCGTGTAGGCGTAACACTTCGGCTCAACCTTCTTCGTGCTTCGGATAGAGATGGCGTTCATAGGGCTTATTCCATGGGTTTGATTTTTTCTTCAATAAAGGCAACCTCCTCTGCGGACAAGCCGTACTTGGCGTACAGCTGTCGGTCAATCTCGGCTACAGACCGTGACCAGTCTATATCGCTGGCGGCGGTGAAGTCTTGGAGGGGGACAAAAGTGAAACACTCCTTGTAATTAAAGACAGCCGTTTTCTTAATCCCGACCATCGTTCTAAAATACTTGGTTTTCACATACTTCAATAGATTTTCAGCTTCTGTACAGTTATCGAAGACCCCAATCTGTAAAAATGTGTCCGTGCATATCATCATAGGGGTACCAATCATAGGGGTACTAAAGACTTCGCCAAATACTCCACTACCATTTGCACGAGGTAGAAAAACCTTATAAGAATGGGCGATGTGTATGTTTTTCTTTAAGGCAGAGTTGGGTATATACCTTATGACTCTCTTGTTTTTGAGAAGACCGTGAACCAAATAGTCATCATCTTGTTGCTTTTCTTCACTAATGCGAGAAACGCCTTCCTTGTTCTTCGTAAAGAGATCGGATATGAATCCAAATGGATTCCACGATGAAACCCATGTATTAAGGTAGATTGTCGATATAGCTTTCGTCTTTTCCAAAATAGATATGAGCTCCGGAAAGCGTATAATGACATTCTCGGCAATGCGGAATGAAGTGAGAACTTTCTTATATGCGCCGTTCTCTGTTATCGCATAATTGACCCTATCACACGAATACGCTCTATTCCAAACAAAGAAACAAACTCCCCCCTTGATATCAACATTGGGGAACAAATCAGAGGAGTTTGGGTATAAATGAAAGGATTGAAGATGATCCCCCTTCAACATTTCATCAATGAAATGTTGAGTTTCGCGATAGGGCCCATTTTCACCGGACATCCAACGAGCAGGCATCACAAGGGAAACAATTTGACCTATTGCTTGAGATGATCTTACAAAATCAGGATAAATGCTGCGAGTCATCTTATTATTTTTACTCATTTCCTGATACGGCGGATTGCCGATGACAAAATCAAATTTCATGGTGGTGGATAGGTTGAGTTCAGAGAATCGAATCGTTTTTTTGCCGCGCCAGTCGCGGATGAGGCTACGGAGGGGGCGCCTTTCGGCTGTGATGGCGTAAAAATCAAATAAGGAATCCTCGGGCTTCCCCTGTTCCGTGGCAAAGGGAGTCGTCGCCGTCAGGCCGTCCATCTGCCAGAGATTCCACGAGAGGATGCGGGCAACTTCCTCTTGTTGGTGTCGGTTGAGGGGGCGTTTCCACAGGTGACGGTGGTACTCGCTAATGCTCAGAAAAAGATTGAGACGGGCGAGAAAGAGGCTGTCGCCCTGGTATTCGTAAGCGTAGGCGCTTTCGAGGGCGCGTTTTGCCCAGTGGAACCAGTCCTCTGCGGTGCAGGTATGCTCGCCGATGATACGCAGCTTGCGGTCGAGGATGCCGATGCGCTCCGCCAAGGGGATGGGGCGACCATCGGCGGCATCGTAGCGCGAGACGAGAAAGGGGGCTTCGCCGCAGGTGATTTCCAGACAGCGGGCATCGATATAACGCTCCCACGCGAGACGGCGGCCAGATGCTGTCGTCGGAAAGTCAATCGTCTTGCGCGTCGGCGTCCACGATGGAGCCTCCATGCGGTTAAAGACCTCCTCCCGCCCGAAGTAAACGGCATCGCGGGCGTTGATCATGGCGTTGCACAGCCAGGCAGGGGTAAAGACTTCGGCGGATTTTTTGGTGCGGTCGCGCTGTTCTTCCTGCGTCTTGCGGGTGCGCTCCTGAATCAGATGCACCTGATGGGGGTAGATCTCTTGATCCGCCGCATAGGACTCGCCGTGGGTAGTGTAGGCGTTGCAGGCCCAGCGGATGAAAGCGCCGCTCGAACGGTCGGCGAGGAGAATAGCCACAAGGGAGGCATCGAGTTGCGTCTCTCCCGAAGCCTCATTCCCTCGATGTTTCATCGAGGGAAGTAGAGTATAAATAATACTCTTCATCAAGCCCAAAATAACGAAACTTGTCAAAAACATGGAATGGAACGGTAGTTATGCCTGTATGACAAGAAAAAAATGAGAAGAATTTTCTTCCTTTTTTCTTGTTTCTTTGTCTGGCTCAATAATATAATATATTGAGAATCAAAACATTGAAGTTAAGAGCATTATTTATCCTGTTGCCATGAACACCGACGCTAGCACCGCCCTTGCCCTCCTCGCCTCTCTCCCCTTCTCCCTCACCGATGTTGCTCGTCTCATGCTGGAGCTGGTCGAAGGAAGCGGAGGCTCTTCCGTAAGAAAGAAAGAAGCTCTGCTCCTTCACTGCCGCCGCGTCATCGCCTTGGGGTGCGAAGCCGAGCATCTCGCCACGCAAACGGTCTCCTTCTCCAAAGCCGTGGCAGAAACCCTGCGCGTCAAGGCCGACCGTTCGGTGCTCACCCTGCGCGATATCCGCTCCTTCACGCAGAGGATGATGCGAGATGTGCCCGATCTGGCGGCGCGTCCCATGCGCTCGATGACGACGGCGGACTGTGCGGCTGTGTTGGAGAAAGTCTTTCTTTCACCCTCGCAACGTCGTCATGCGCGGGCGATTCTCTCGGGAGTGTTCACGGTGGCGTGGAAGAAAGGCTGGTGTGCGCATAATCCCGTGCGGCTGGTGGATGTGCCGCGCGTGACGGAGCGGGAGATCGTCCCCCTCCGTATCGAGGAAGTGCGCCGCCTGCTGCGGACGGCAGAGAGGGAGGAGTTTTCCCCCTGTGCGGCGGGCGTGGCGATGATGCTCTACGGCGGGATTCGTCCGTATGAGGTGCGGCGTTTGACCTGGGGCGATGTGGATTGGGAGGAGGGGGAGGTGCGGATTCGCCCGAGGCAGAGCAAGACGGGCGGCGGTCGGCAGGTGCCGCTGTCTCGCTCCGTGTTGGCATGGTTGAGGAGTTATTATCCGCAGGGGGCAGAGAGGGAGTCGGTTTTCATCTGTCCGCCAGATTGGAACAGGCGGTGGCGCGCTTTGCGCTCGGCAGCGGGTTTTCAGACATGGCGTCAGGACGTCCTGCGGCATACCTTTGCGTCGTATCATGCGAAGATGTTTCACGATTGGGGGCGTTTGCAGGCGGCGATGGGGCATCGGGACGGGACGCTGTTGCAGACGCGCTATGTGCATACGCAGGGGATTCGAGGATGCGAGGTGCGAGCATTTTGGGAGTTGGCGGCGTGAGAAGGGACGCAAAAAAGCGTTAACGCGGCCGTGCACTGCTCATTCCAAACACTTATTTCCATCCGGAAACATGACGGAGGGAATCCGCAGGAAAATCCCTCCGTTTTTTCAGCAGCTCATCATATTCCACAGGAAATTCTTGACTCTCCGGCCCTCTTGCCTCTTAATTCTTTTGCTTCACGTGCCGTCGTGGCGGAATGGTAGACGCGCTCGACTCAAAATCGAGTTCCAAAAGAGTGTGGGTTCGAGTCCCACCGGCGGTACCAATCAATAAACCCTGGGAGCTAAACGCTCCCAGGGTTTTCTATTATCAGTCGATAACGCTTCATTTCTCAAAGAGACTTCCCATAGCAATTCCAGGAAGGAATGAGACGGACTTCCGCACCCAGTCCGCGCCAGACAATGATCTGGCGGTGAAGTCCCGCTCCCCGTAAAGGTTCGAAAAACCATGGACAAACAACCTTTTGACCGGATTGCTCATGAGCGCTGCGCTTAATCGCGGGCGATCAGAAAAAAGAAATGGTTCATACCGCTTTTTCCACCGTCGGATTTTTTAAATCGGCATTTACTCCCGGCCTTATGCCGCTGCGGGCAGACAATCCCGGAGCGGCTGCTTTAAAAGTTTGTGTCACCAGGGCGTGTTCGTCTGATACCTCTATTGTATCAGTGGGAGCTATAAAAAAATATTGTCCGGGGTTTTCCGTTTCCAGGATAACCAGAGAAGAAGCGTCGCTAAGAAGCGCATGGATAGTACACGCAGCCGTACAAGTCAGCGCATAGGATGCGCCCGGTATGGTATTCACTTTCATCAAGCAGATTTAGTGCCGGAAACGGGAGAAAAGTCATCCATGCCGATACGTGCACATTTCCTGGCGGAAATATGGGGGAAAGTGAGAAAAGGGAGAATAATAAATGGACCTGCCTAACAAAATACGCAATAAAATATTTATCTTAAATGAATTAAAAAATAATCACAAACCACCTGCAGCCGTACCGCTCAGGAATGTAATGCATTGATAACACTATATCGTTTATACATTATCCGCCCACTTTACCTCATCAAAAAAGACCAGTAGCTTAAATCCTAAAACGATTTACAGAATATCAACAACTTGCAACAACACCAGCTCTCCTTTCGGATTCAGCGGGGCAGGCAATCCCTACAATTGGCTCGAATTCGCGCAATGCGATACGTATATACAAGAGTATGACTTCGTTGCCAGCTTCTTCATTGGTTGAAACAGTAGCCAATAAAATCAAACAGATGATTCTCAGCGGCAGCCTGGTCAATATCCTTCCCGGAGAAAGAGAACTCGGGCACAGGTTATCCGTAGGCAGGGAAACCATCAGAAAGGCCCTGGCCCTTCTGGAAAGGGATGCATGGATTGCCCCCCCACGCATCAAGGTTCCGAGGCGCATCCTGAAAACTACGGAAGAAGAAACGGTTAAAAATATCTTCTGCCATCCGGTTCAGGAAAAAAAAGAAATTCTCGGGTTTCTGACGCCCCAACCCCTCAAAAGGCTGGCTCAAAGCGTATTGGCGGAGATATATACCATCTCCAAAATTCTGGAGGAAGACGGCATCAGCGTCCGTATCTTTGAAGCTCCCTGGATCTTAGGCAATAACCCGGACAAGAGGCTTGCCAAGCTGGTTACCAAATCCGAATGCGTCTGCTGGATACTTCACCGTTCCTCGGAGCAAACCCAGCTCTGGTTCAAGACGCACCGCATCCCCTGCATTGTGCGCGGCACCTCCTACCAGAGCAGCAACCTTCCCTATCTGGACCGCCACTGGGCGGCCACCACGCATCATGCGGCGCAGCACCTTTGGAACAAGGGGCATCGAACGGTAGGCCTGTGCCTGCCTCCTGATCCGTTGAAGGGCCACCAGCTCATGCAAAAAGGTTTTTTCAGCTTTGCGGAACAGGGATGGAATCCCATACTGGTTCCCACCCCGTTTGAAACGCCGCTCTTCTTTGAATACCTGGCCAAAGCGTTTAAAGAACATCCGGATATGTCCGCCCTGGTAGCCACACGGGGCAACCAGATCGTTCCCATCCTTTCCTGGGTGGAAGCCCGTTCGCTGAGCATTCCGGATCAGCTCAGCCTGGTCAGCCTGACATATGAACCCTTCATGGAACGCCTGCTGCCCACGATCACCTATTATGAAGAGAACCAGACAAAAACGGTTCACAAGCTCATACGGATGCTCCGCTCCCTGACAGCAGGAAAAAATATTAAGAGCATTTCCGTCATTCCGGAAATATACCCCGGCCAATCCGTTTCCCTGCACGCACCTTCCGCATAATGCCTTTTTCCGGAAAGGAAAGAATCAAGGGAACAGGAAAACATCAACAGTCAAATATCCTGGCAGCAGGCAAAGAAGAATTCCTCCAGAAGATAGAATCTTCTTTCCGGAAACGTATCAGGGATATCCCCGCCATGATTGTTTCCGTACTTCCACGCTCTGCACGTTTTTTCCTCTTTTCATGGCTGCTTTGCTCCCTGACGGTCTTTCCGGCGCCACCCCTGCATGCGGATGAAGTCAACGTCATCCTTATCGGCGGACAGTCAAACGCCACAGGGCAAGGGTACGTCAACAACATTCCTCCCTGCTTCAAAACGGATAAACGGATTCTTCTGTACTATTCCGGCTCCCTCAAAGGGACAGAACCGGCAGAACAGCTTGTTCCCTTGAGCCCGGCATCCGAATCCCCCGACCGTTTTGGCGTGGAACTAAGCCTGGGAACAGCGTTGCAGAAAAAATTCCCGCAAAAAAAATGGGCCATCATCAAGCACGCCCGGAGCGGAAGCAACCTTTTCCGGCAATGGAACCCAGGAAAAACTTCTCAGGATAAGCAGGGGGAAGAATACGTCAAATTGCTCCGTACCGTCCGCAACGGAATGGAAGCCCTGAAAAAGCAGGGACATGCTCCTGTCCTGAAAGCCATGGTGTGGCAACAGGGGGAAGGAGACGCAAGGGACATTGCCGGCATCAAAAACGCTCTGTCTTACGGCGCCAACCTGAATAACCTGATTAAACGCATCAGAGCGGATCTGGAAGCCCCCGGTCTGGCCTTTATCTACGGCAGCGTTCTTCCCGTACCCGCTCCGGCCCGTTTTCCGGGCAGGGAAAAAGTGCGGCAGGGGCAAAAGGATGTGGCGGAAGAATCCCGTACCTCCCTCTCCGTCAACAATGCGCTCTATGTCCCCGCAGACGATCTCCAGCTGCGCAGCATGGACTTCCGCACCCCCTATCCCACGGATACCGTCCATCTGGGCACGCATGGAGTTCTAGTCCTGGGAGAACGCTTTGCCTCCGCATTGGAAAAGCTCTGGAGACAAAAAAACTGACACCCCTGCTCTTTTTTTCTTCCCCACTTTCTCCAGCCCCATCCGGAAAACCAATAATGTTTGACATCCCTCCGGGCTGCGGATAGGGTTGACTATCATTTCATTCCCTGCCTCCAACTCCGTTGAAAGGGGACGCAACACAACTCTCTCATCCATTATTGCCCATGAACCCATTGAAAGGAGCATGCATCATCGGCCAGTCCGGTGGCCCCACCGCCGTCATCAACGCCAGCGCACTGGGAGCCATTCAGTCCGCCCTGCAAAGCGAACAGGTCACGCGCGTGCTGGGAGCCGCCAACGGGATTGAGGGAGTGCTCAAAGAACGCCTGTTCGATATGGCCCGGGAAGACCCCGGAGAATTGGAATTGCTCAAATATACCCCGGCATCTGCCCTGGGTTCCTGCCGCTACAAGATGGCCGCCCCATCCGTGGATGATACGGATTACCGCCGTCTGCTGGAAATTTTCCGAAAATACGACGTACGCTACTTTTTCTACAACGGAGGCAACGATTCCATGGATACCTGCAACAAGATATCCAAATTCATGCAGCAGTCCGGTTACGAATGCCGCGTCATCGGAATCCCCAAGACCATTGACAATGACCTTCACGGCACGGACCACTGCCCCGGTTTCGGCTCTGCCGCCAAATTTATCGCTACCTCCTGCATGGAAGTTCACCAGGATCTCCGCGTATACGACAAGGGACGCGTCACCATTGTGGAAATCATGGGCCGCCACGCCGGCTGGCTGGCCGGATCCGCAGCCCTGGCCACGTATGCGGGAGCAGGTCCGGACCTGGTTTACCTGCCGGAAGTTCCCTTCCGCATGGAGGAATTCTGGCAGGATGTGGACCGGATTTACAGGCAGAACGGAAGCTGCATGGTCGCCGTCTCGGAAGGCGTGCAATATGCAGACGGCCGCTTTGTTGCGGAATCCGGAGACAGGGACGTCTTCGGCCATACGCAGCTGGGAGGCCTGGGAGCCATGCTTGCGGAATCCGTCAAGCGGCAAACCGGGGCCAAAGTCAGAAGCATTGAACTCTCACTCCTCCAGCGCTGCGCCTCCCATGTCGCCTCCAAGACGGATATCGATGAAGCGTATATGGCGGGAAAAGCCGCCGTGGAAGCCGCCGTTTCCGGCCAGACGGATAAAATGGTAGCCTTTGAACGAATCACGGAGAACGGCATTTATTCCTGCAAGACTAAATTGATAGGTCTGGAAGAAGTGGCCAATGTGGAAAAACTTGTTCCCCGCGAATGGATCAACGCCCGCGGCAATGGCGTGGAACAGCCGTTCATTGATTACGCTCTTCCCCTGATCCAGGGAGAAACGGCCATGCAAAAGGAATGTTCCCTGCCCCGCTTCGCGAAACTCAGGAAAGTGCCGGCAAAGCCGGAACAGCGGTAGCAGTTTTTTCAGGGAAGCGTTTTTCCTCACCAACCCGGCCGGAGCTGCCTGCCCCACGCTCTTGCAGGTAAACATCCGGCCGGGGATCTTCTCCCCGCCCGGTATCTTGAAAAGGATGAAGGGAAAGACGGCGCAGCGGTTTCATTCATAAACGGGAAAAAACATCTCCATGGCAGGAATACTCTTTTTCCCTTATCCATAACACACAGTTTTACCATTTTGGAATCCTCCGCTTATAGAAAACCGCATCTTTTTCACTGAATGAAAATGGAGTCGGTTTTTTCCCATATTTTCTTATGGGACAATGCTTTTTAAACATATCAAAAACAAATAGAAAGAAACAGGTAAACAAAAAATCTTGCAGGCAAGGATGGAAAAAGGCTAAAATAATAAAGGAGTTCAACATTCGGCTTCTATCGTTTCGCGGCGCAAAACTGCTTGTTTCCGGATATTTTTCAGGAAACCGGCATGGAATCGCTCCCCGCTTGCCTATCCAAGTTTTTCCCGCATGCCATGCTCGATTATCTGTTTCAACATTTTTATTCAACGCTGGCCATCTTCTCTTTTTGCATTGCCATCCTGATTCTGAGAGCCCTCGGCAAACGCAGCAGTTTCTGGATTCCCGTCTCCACGGCCCCTTTAGGCTGCATAACCTTCCTGGCCGTCTTTCTCCTGCTGACGGCGGTCATTATTGGAACATTCGGCTTTTTCACCACAATTCCCATAGCGGAAAATCTGGCTTTTGCCCTGGCGTGGCTGGCAGCCATGTCTGCCGCTCTGGCCGTTATTTCACGCCTGACCGGCTATTACCTGCGGCAGAAACCATCCGCAGGCAGTCATTATCCGGAGGAATATGGAAAAATAATGTCAGCCCAGCTCCGGAACAAAGGCATCCTGCTATTCGCCATCATCGGCATCATCAGCTGCGCCATTGACATCATTACGCTCCCCTTCCCGATTCCGGAACTCCCTCCGGGGTCACCCCTGTCTGCCGCCACCATGATTCCCCTGCCGCCGGAAGTACCTTTTGAAGTATGCATCTCCTCCCGTGTCACGACCAGGTTTTCCGGAGAATGCGATTTTGACGCGACCGTCCGGAAAAAGGGTGGCGGCAAACACGTTTTCCCCGCCATTTTGATCAATCCCGGGGGGAGAAGCGCCGTTACCATTTACAGGCTGTGGCCGGAGGACAAGCATCATCAGGGCAGCCTGATTTTCACTAACGGAATACAAAGCTGCCTGCTTAATATGGATACCATGCAGATGAAGTCCCTGAACGGCCCCGCTTCCAATTATCCTCCTCCCTCCAGTGAAGACCTGTCCGGAGAAGATATGAATCTCCGCCTGGAAACGGTAGGACTGTACCGGGGGCTTTCCTTCGTACGCGGAGCGGAACACTCGGCTACAACGCGTTCTTATATTCTGAAAATTCTGGAAAACATGCAGGAGCGGGCGGAACGCCTCAAAGAAGCCATTGACAGGAACTCTCCCGAATCCTTAACCAAGTAACAAGCGGGTTTACTGTTGACTCAGCCAGGACGCTTCATCCCCGGCGGCGAATTTTTCAACTACTCCTTTTCACCGTGCCGGATGCCCTGGGCATCCAGAATTTTTTCATACCCCGTCAAACGCCTCCGGAAATCCTGAAAATTCTTATCCTCCTTCCGGGTCCACCCCGTCTCCGCATAAGCGGCAATACGGGGAAATACATGACGGTGCAGTTTCTCCACGTCCGCAATCCATTCCGTCCAGACCTGGCAGCCCAGCCCGATGACATTCTTCTGCTGCTCCGGGTTCAATCCCGCAAAAACGGGCTCAAAAGAATAGGACCTGGACAGAGGGAGCTTGTCATATCCTTTGTTAATGTAAGTCATGTGGGAAGTGGAATTCACCACCTGGCGGCCTTCCCTGATCGCCTTGGCGGCAATTTTATCGGACCCATACCAGAAATGAATGATAGCATTTGCATCCAGCTTGCCGAGCGCAGCTCCCCGGCCGCCGTCATTGTGCACGTCGGACCCCAGTATTTCATTCCACCCCATCATCCGGCGCCCCCTCCCAGCCAGCATGCCGGAAATCCGATTCGTAAACATGATTTGAAGGTCGGGAAAAGTCTTAATGCCTTTTTTCTTCATGAACGCCTCAATGTGGGGCACGCCTTCCCAGTACTTTTTGTACCGCACCTCGTCACCGCCGATGTGAATGATACCTCCGGGAAAGAGGGAAGCCAGCTCTGTCATGATGTCTCCCAGGAACTGGTAGGTACGTTCGCTGGTGGGATCAAACGCCGCTCCGTCATTGAAACTCACGGGCACTTCCGCGAGAGGCCTGGCGGACAATTTCAACTCCGGATAGGAAACGATGGCGGCGGCGGAATGGCCCGGAATATCTATTTCAGGAACAATCGTTATATTCCTGTCGGCCGCATACCGGACAATGCGCCTGACCTGTTCCTGCGTATAAAAGCCTTCATGGGGCCTGCCTTCATACTTGCCGCTTCCCCACGTCTCTATCTCCGTATCTCTCCTCTTGCCTCCCACGGATGTCAGTTTGGGATATTTTTTAATCTGGATGCGCCATCCGGCATCATCCGACAAATGCCAGTGCAGGACATTCATTTTCAGGAGCCCCATTTGGTCAATCAGCCTCTTCACCTCCTCCTCTCCAAAAAAATGCCGTGCTTCATCCAGCATGAAGGCTCGCCAGGCAAAACGGGGATAATCCAATATGGAAAAAGGCTTCTCCGCTACATTCCAACTTACGCTCTTTTTGTCCGCATCATTGTTGAAAAAGGCGACAGGCAGCATCTGCGCCAGACTTTGCCCCGCATAATAAACTCCTTTGGGAGTCGCGGCGCTGATGACGATATTTCCGGGAGCCGCTTCCAAACGGTATGCCTCCGGCCCGTACTGCTTCAGGGCAGCGTCCTTCACAACGCGGATTATTCCCGTACCGCCAGCCCCGTCCAGAGCCAATCCGGTTCCGCGTGACAAAAACTGCTGCAACAAGTGAGCCTGGCGCCGGAACTCCCCGTCCTTCTCCTTGCATATAATGCGCATTCCTTCATCCAGCTTCACGGGCGTTGCCGCCCCCTTGGCCTCTACCTTCACGGACACGGGCCGGGGTATTATCTGATCCTGAGCATTCACGGCCGTGCCGCATAAGCCGGAAAACAGAAAAAGAAACACATGGGAAACATGTCTGAACATCATGTTCAATATACACTGTTTTTCCCAGGAATCTTTCCTTTTCTCCCCAGTTTCTCTTCCACCCGTCAAAACCGGGGTGCAACATCCTCTCCACGAAGTGCCGTCGTGCCGAGCCGCCTGAAATGCCAGCAGGCTCCCCTTGCCTTCCTTTTACCGGCGGCGTATGATGGGCATCATGAAAAAAGACGACATCCCGGGCCTGTTCTCCGCCTTGGCGGACCGCCCTCTGGCGGACCGCCTGAGGCCGTCCGCACTGGAAGACATCATGGGCCAGGATCATCTGCTGGGGGAAGGAGGACCTCTCCGGCTCATGGCGGACTCCGGCAAGATGACCAGCTTTATCCTATGGGGGCCGCCCGGCTGCGGGAAAACCACGCTGGCGCGCATTCTGGCGACGCGCACATCCATGCATTTCGCAGCTCTCTCCGCCGTCTTCTCCGGCATGGCGGATTTGAGAAAAGCCTTTGACGAAGCGGCCAGGCGCAGGGAATACGGCCATGGGACCCTCCTGTTCGTGGATGAAATACATCGGTTCAACCGCGCCCAGCAGGACGGTTTTCTGCCATATGTGGAAAACGGAACCGTTACGCTGGTGGGGGCCACTACGGAAAACCCCTCCTTTGAACTGAACAGCGCCCTCCTCTCCCGCTGCAAAGTCTTCGTCATGCACTCCCTGGACGCCCCGGCTCTGGAAAGCATCATTGAACGGGCGGAAACCCTTCTTCAGCGTGAACTGCCGCTCGCGCCGGAAGCGCGCGCCACCCTGATAGAACTGGCAGACGGAGACGGCCGCTACCTCATTAACCTGATGGAAAGCGTCTTTGACCTCTGCAAGCCCGATGAAATGCTGGGCACGGACGCACTGCTGAAAATTGTCCAGCAGCGAGCCCCGGTTTACGACAAGGACCGGGAAGGCCATTACAATCTCATCAGCGCCCTGCATAAATCCCTGCGGGGGTCGGATACGGACGCAGCCCTGTACTGGGCCGCACGCATGCTCGAGGGCGGGGAGGATCCTCTCTACCTCCTGCGCCGCCTGACCCGTTTCGCCATGGAGGATATCAGTCTGGCGGACCCTGCCGCACTTCAAATGGCCATTGCCGCGTGGGACACCTATGAACGCCTGGGCTCTCCGGAAGGAGAGCTGGCGATTGCTGAACTGATTATCTACCTGGGCTGCGCCCCCAAATCCAACAGCGCCTACACCGCGTGGGGAGCGGCACGGAAAGCGGCACGGGAATACGGGTCCCTGATGCCCCCGGCACACATCCTCAACGCGCCCACCAAACTAATGAAGGAACTGGGCTATGGAAAGAATTACGCATACGATCATGACGCGCCGGACGCTTTCTCCGGGCAAAACTACTTTCCGGACAACATGCCCCGCCGCCAGTTCTACAGGCCGCCGGAACGGGGTTTTGAACGGGAAATCAACAAACGCCTGGCCTATTGGGACAAACTGCGCCGCCAGCGGGCGGAAGAGGACGCCGGAAACTCCGGTACGCGCAGTAACAGAAAAAAGCCTCCTGTTCCGGAAAAACGGGATCCCTCATGACGCATCCGCCGGCCATACGGCCACTTCCGCAATTCCCTGCCCCGGAGACAGGCGGATGCGTACGTACCTGGCGCCGGTCCCTTCCGGACACATTGCGGTCAGCTCCGTCCCATCCTTGCGCAAAACGGCTTTAATGTCCTTCCAGCTATTTCCGTCCCTGCTGACCTGAACCGAGGGAGCCGGCCCCTTCCAGCTTCCGGCTGCCTTCACCTCCACCCGGTCCAGGCGGAATTCAAACTCCATGTCCAGCTGCCACCACGGCGCTTTGTCTTCCACGGACGGATGCCATGCAGAAACATCGTCACCGTCGGAAGCCTTCATCGCCTCCTGAAATCCGGAGGAAGCGGAACAGGGCCTCAATACAGCCAAATTGGCTTTCTCTCCGGATTCGGGCCGTCCGTACCGCGCCAGCTGGATATCCCTCTCCTTTGCGCTAAAACGCTTGTAGGGCCTTTCCCGCGTTTCCGCGCTCCTGCCCGCTACGTAAGCCGGAGCATTCCGGCAAACGATTTGGAGGCTATCCCCCTTCAATCCGGGAGAAGACGCCCTGATCACTGTCTTCCCGGCATAATAAGACCGAAACTCAATCGCCGCACAGCCGTCAATCAAATCAATATCCGTTCCGGGCGTGAACGTAATGCTTTTGCCGGTAGGGAACTCCCCGGGACCCGATACCACCGTAAGCGTCACCGGCACGGCATTGGATATCTGCCTTCCGGCGGCGTCCGCCACTTTCACGGTCACATGCACATCGTCCGTGCCGTCCGCCGGGCTGATAACCTTCTTGTCCGCGGACAGTTTCACCTGTGCCGGAGTCCCCTCTACAGGCCACTCCGGAGGAGGAATATTCCTCAACGCATTCCTGTACCAGTACCAGGCCCGCTTGGGAATGCGGAAGTAATCCACAATGCCCATGCGCCCTCCGGAAGGCCAGATGCTGCCGTGGTCAAAGCCGCACCAGACCGCCTCTCCCACGCGCCAGGGATAGCAAATCCCCGCTTCCTTATCCTTCTTCATATCCCCCCAGCCCGGCGCATACGCCCCCGGCCTCCGGCAGCTCACGGAACCATACTCCGTCACCATGCTGGGCCTGCCGGGCGTCTTCACATGGGAACCGTCCCCGTTAAAGGCGGCCATGTCCCCCAGCTTGTCAAAATTTCCGCGCTGCCCGCCCCCGGCGCACACGGGGCGCGTCGGGTCCAACTCCTTCACCAAGGTAATGAGCCTGTTGCACAAAGCCCTGGCCTCCGGCGCATGCCTGGTAAAAAACGGTTCATTGCTGATGCTCCAGATGACGATGGAAGGATGATTGCGGAATTGAAGCACCATCTCCCTCACCTGGCGCATGCAGCTTTCCTCAAACGCAATACGATCCTTCTTTTCCGCAGGATAGGCATCGCAATTCCAGTATCTGTCATGCTCCTTGAACCCGCCCATTCCCCAGAAAATACCTTCATTCAGCATGCACATGCCCTCCCGGTCGCAAGCATCCAGAAAAGCCTGGGAATGAGGGTAATGGGAGCCGCGGATGAAATTAAACCCGGCGTTCTTCATCAGCCGTACATCACGGCGGGCCCCGGCGTCCGTCACGGCATCCCCCCACCCGGCGTGGTCCTGGTGCACATTGGCCCCCTGCAGATAAACAGGTTTCCCGTTAATCAGCATACCCTGGTCCGCCGTCAGCTCCAGAGTACGGAAACCCAGGGGATTTTCAGCCCGGTCCAGCACCTTCCCCTTCTCGTCCAACAATTCCGTCGTCACACGGTACATATTGGGGGCCGCAGGGCTCCACAACCTGGGAGAAGCCAGAGGAGGCAGGTCAGCCTGTACGCGAGAATCTTCCCCGGCCCCCAGTTCCGCGCCCTTCTCTCCCCGCAGCACCACGCAGCCGCTTTGCTCATCCCGCACAGTATGCCGCACCGTCACTTTCCTCACTGTCCCGGTATCATTCTTCACTTCCGTCAAAATCCGGACCTTCCCGCGGGCCGCCGTCACCTCCGGCGTCTGAACCCATACTCCGTGCGCGGGCAAATACACGGGAGAACACACGTGCAGATGCACGTTCCGGTACAGTCCTCCGGAAAAAGTATGCTCCCCCGCCCGAGGCGCAATGCGGGGGCTCCAGCGGTTATCCACCCGTACCTCCACCCAGTTCTCGCCGGGCTTCAGGAAAGGCGTCAAATCCGACCGGAAGGCCGTATACCCCCCTTCATGCCTTCCCGCAGTCTTCCCATTCACCTTCACCTCCGCCACCTGGAAAGCTGCGCCGCAATCCAGAAACACCTTCTTCCCCTGCCATTCCTCCGGCATGACAAGCTTCTTGCGGTAGGAGCCGAACCCCGTGTAAAAGGAATCGGACATAAAGTAGGGCAGACTGAACGTATGGGGCAGATGAACCGTCTGCCAGCCGCTCTTTCCGGGCTCGTCCTCAAGCCGGAACTCCCAGCCGCGATTCCAGATCATCCTCCCGAACAGGGGTGAAGCTTTTTCCGCAGAGGAAACGCCTGTTTCCGCTCCGGCCATGGAAAAACACAGGGCAGCGCCCAGCATGCAGGCCATCATCTTGCGCATGCGTATGTTACCATTCCGCCATGTTCTTTCTTTCATTAAAAAAACATTTCCGCACCCTGAAAAGCCCGCAACAACAAGCCGTGCACCCCGGAAAGGGCGCACGGCTGGAAAACTTCTCCATCCGGGAAGCAGTGCAAAACGCCTGCCGCTCCGTTATTGGGTAATGATATTCAGCTCCGCAACGGTGGCGCTCTGTTCCCCGCCCCTCACCGGAGACCGGGCGTCAAGCTTAAAGTAGCGGGCCTCCACAGGCCTGCCGAAGTCGATGCGCTGAACAGCCGGATCCTTCCGGATATAGTGGTAGGAGAACTGGCCTTTTTTCACTTCCCTCCAATTCCGACCGTCATCGGAAACGGAAAACGTGTACTGGCTGATGAGGCCCTTGTCCTTGTCCATTCTGGGCGTGTAGATAAATCCGGTAAACTTCATTCTGGTTCCCATATCCACGGCAATGGAGTGGGGGAACCCCGGCAGGCCGTTCGTATAGGACGTATGCCAATAGGTATCCGGATTCCCGTCAATGGCAAAATGGGCGAAACCGGTATCCGGCTCTTCCGAAGAAGCGCTTAGAATTTTCCATTCGCCCTGCCCCTTGACGAGGGGGAATTTCCTCTCTCCGGGAGACGTGGAAGGAACCTTGCCGGACTTCATGGAGGCAGCCCAGGCCCTCACTTCCCCTTCGGGAAGCTTGAAGGGATTCCGGTACGTTTTTTCCGGCCCCTTGTTGACGGAATACTTTATCTCCGCCTCGGGCGTAGAGGAAGTCAGACTGACCATGCCGTCCCCATCCCGTTCAATGACAGGGGAATGGGGAACGGCCAGCCCCGTGCGCGCCAGATTCAGCAGGGCGGATGAGGGAGCCAGCACAAACCCCAGGGCTGTGGCCCCGCTCAATGTCTGGTACTTGACCAGCGGACGGGGCCCGCAGGAAGAGCCGCCCAGCCCCATCTGGAAAGCGTCCAGATTCACAATCACTTTATTTTTCTCCGGCAGCCTGTCCAGGCTCCTGGCATCGTTAAGCTCCTTCGGCGTATAACGCAGGACGGAAACCTCCAGCGGAGCCCTGGGAGAGGCGGCCCCCACCCACAGAGCCTGGTCCTCCTGGGGTTTGGACAAGGCTATCCAGTCCGTTTCCATGCGGTTGCCCATATCCTGGGGCCGGGAATAAGCAAAAAACATATCGTCCACGGAAGTGCGGAAAATGTCCTTCCAGCAGCTCGTGCGGCGGTCCCGGTAATTATCCCACGGTCCCAGCCCCAGGTACTCTACCCGGTCATACGCGGCAGGCATCCCGAAAGTGACGCCCAGCCGAAGGAGTTCTTCTCCCTTGGCGGAGGGATACATTCGGACGGAAGCATTGATAATGCCGTTGCCGAAAACCGTCCACGCGACTTCCCCGGAAAAGGCAAGCTCGGAACCTTTCGTCCGGAACTGTGCCGTGATTCGGGCCACGCCGGGGGAAATGACGGCAGCTTTAACGTCGGAATATTCCGCTTTCATATTCTGCATCTTCATTTTCCCTTCAACCTTGCTCCTGATCCAGGCATCGTTATCCACCGGAGAACGGTACGCCTGGAGCTCCACCGGATAGCCGGGCAAAATCAAATCCCGACCGCCATACCGGAGGGAGGAAAGCATCCCGTTTTTGAAGGAGGCGGAAAAACCTTTTCCCTGCACGGCCACGGAATCCCCCTGGAGCACGGAAACAGCAGGCAGCGCCGCCGGGGGAGGCACGGGAACCTCCTTCTCTGCAGATGCCGGGAACCACTCGTAAGCTTCGCACTCATTCACCACATGTTCCAGTTGCTTGGAGGAAAGTTCCTTCACGTCTTCCGGGAGCTTGAACCGGGCATCCGCCAGAACCATCAGGGAACCGGTCCGCATAGCGGCTGAAGGCAGATTAACCGTTGCGGATTTGCCGGGGGGAACCTCCGGCAGAACCATGCGCTCCACGGCATGGCCGCCGCCGGGAACAAGGGATACCAGATAAAGCGTATAACCTTTCAAAGGCTTATGGAAATATTTGTTGCGAACGGACAGGGACCCGTCCTTGCGCTCAAAAGCCATGTACTGGTATACTTTCTTCACCTCTTTCGTCTTGGCCGTGGTGTTCCGGTTGCCAAGAATAATGCCGTTGTCGCAGAAATTGGCCTGGTTGGGCCTGTCTCCGAACATGCCGCCGTAAGCCTGTGTTACTCCCTTGAAAGGGGCGGGCTTGTAAATGCCGTTTCCGGCAGGATTGGCGCGGAGGGACTGGTCCACGAAATCCCAGATGGCCCCGCCCACCATGCGCGGGGAAGACTCGAAGGCATCCATGTACTCCTTGAAATTCCCCAGGGCATTCCCCATGGAGTGGGCATATTCGCACACGAAAAAGGGGCGGGAAGTTTTCTGCTTCCCCCAGTTTTCCACCCGGTCCACGGGCGGATACATGGCGGAATCCATATCCACGGCCTTGTGGCCGTGCGGAAATTCGCAGTAATGGAGGGGCCGCGTAGTGTCATAAGCCCTGATAGCCGCCGCTGCCGCCTCAAAATTGGGACCGTTTCCGGACTCATTGCCCAGGGACCAGAAAACAATGGAAGGGTGGTTCTTGGAACGATGCACCATGCTCATATTGCGCTCCACATGGGCTTTCTTCCAGGAAGGCTTCCGGGAAATATCCATGCTGCTATTGCGGATGCCGTGGGCTTCGCAGTTGGCTTCGTCCATCACGTACAGGCCGTAGCGGTCGCACAACTCATAAAAATAAGGATGATTGGGATAGTGGGAACAACGGACGGTATTGATATTATGCGCCTTGATAATCTGCACGTCCTTTTCCATCACTTCCCGCGGAATGGCGCGCCCGTAATCGGGATGGGCTTCATGGCGGTTGACACCCTTGAACTTGACGGCTCTGCCGTTAATCAGCACGGCGCCGTTATCCGCAATCTCCACGGAACGGAACCCGATATTGACGGAACGGGTATCCTTTCCATTCAGAGAATAAGTCACCCTGTACAGGTTGGGCGTTTCCGCCGTCCATGGCTTCACACCGGGAAATTTCCTGTTCAGGGAAATCTGCACCTCGCCTCCGGAGGGAATGGAGGGAACCTCCAGCGTTCCGGAATCCAGCCTTCCCCTGTTGTCCGTCTGCACGCGGCCGGAACCGTTCCTGCCCTCCCAGTTCAATTTGGTGGAAATCCCGTCGATGGAATAATTCAGCTTCATGCCGGCGGGAATATCCTTTTTACCGGAATTGCGGATGGTGAACGTTCCGTCCAGTACCCCGGTTGTGTAATCCTCCCTGTCCAGTCCGGCCTTCAGGAACAGGTCACGCACGTGCGTCTGCGGCTGGGCAAACAGGGTCACGTCCCGGAAAATGCCGGAAAGGCGCAGGAAATCCTGGTCCTCCAGGTAAGAACCGTCGCTCCAGCGGTATACTTCCACGGCAATCGTATTCCTGCCGGGCCTGACATAGGGAGTAAGGTCAAACTCCGCCCCTGTATAGGAATCTTCGGAATAGCCGACTTGACGGCCATTTACCCACACATAAAAGGCGGACTCCACCCCGTCAAACCGGATCATCACCTGCTCTCCCTTCCAGGAAACGGGCAAATTGAAATCCCGGCGGTAGGAACCCACGGAATTACGCTCCCTGTACGCCGGCCAGTTCTTGGGCGGTTCCCCCATTACCTTGGGAGGATTCGGCTTGAATGGATAGGGAACATTCGTGTAAATGGCCGTTCCATAACCGTAAAGCTGCCAGTTGGAAGGAACCTTGACCGTATCCCATCCGGAAACGGAATAAGAGGGATTGAAGAAATCGGCAGGCCTCTCGTCCGGAGTCATGGAAAATTTGAACTTCCAATCCCCGTTCAAGCTCAACGTTTTATCTGATGCCGGAAAAACGGAGGCTCGGGGAGCCTCCTTATTGATTCCCGTCACCTCTTCATTTTCCCAATCCGGAACATCCCCCAGCAGGGGAAGAGCCGGAGCCAGACACATCACGGAAAACAGAAACGCGCGTACCGTCTTCATCTCGGAATGAATATGGAATTGCTTACTTATACTTTTTCAGGGACGGATCCTGATAACGCTCTGAATCCTTCTTCCCGTCACCTCCGGCAGGGTTCAACGTCCACTTGCAGGAATCCGTGTACGTTTTCCCTCCTATGGAAGCCGTGGCCGTAATAGTGTTGACGCCGGGCTTGAGAGTCACTTCCGGCCAGACGGCGCGCTTCAAATCATCCGGTTTGACACTCCCAACGGGCTTCCCGTTGACGCTCAGCTTCACCACGGAACCATTGCTGTAAACCTTCACGGGCACCGTTTTTTCCGTACGTTCCGCAAACCTGCGGGATGTGATGTATACGGTAGGACGGGGGCTCCAGTTGGCCCTGTAGAAAAAATAGGCGTCCTTGGGCGTCTTGCGGTCATAGGTCACCAGCCCCTTGTCGTTAATGCCGGGGCTTTCCCCCTCAAAACGGGAAGAGGAACCGAAGTCAAACATGTTCCAGACAAAGGCCCCCCACACCTCCGGCCTTTCCCTGATGCACCTGTAATTGATCTCATGCGCATGGGACTGCCATTCCTCCGGATGCCAGAATCCGGTGGGAGACGGCCTTTGGGCCGGATTCTCATGCATGTCCACGCTGGCGCCGTGACCATACTCACTGACGGCAATGCCCATCTTGCCGCCATAGTCGCGGATGTAGCCGTTCAGGTTGCCCTTCATGGTTTCGGGCCCTCCTCCGTACCAGCCGGGATACGTATTGAATGCGATGTGGTCAGGAATATTGTTCAGTTTTCTGCGGCCCGCCTGATTGCTGGCCCCCACGGTCATGCGGGAGGGATCCGTCTCCTTCACGAACTTGTTCAATTCCGTCAACTCAGCTTCCATGTCCACTCCTCTCGTGGCAGCCTCGGGCTGGTGTCCGATTTCATTGAAAATTCCCCACATGCAAATGGAGGGATGATTCCAATGCTGGAAAATCATCTCCCGGGCCTGGAGGCGGTTATTCTCCCGGAACTCCGGCGTATCCCACACCAGGTTGACATTGGGGACCTCAGACCAGACAATCAGCCCCGCCTTGTCGCACAGGTCGTAAATATTGGTGGATGCGGGATAGTGGCCCGTTCTAACCCCATCCGCCCCCATATCCGCAATCAGCCTGATATCCCGCGCCTCATCTTCCGGGGAAAGGGCCCACCCCTTCCCCTTCATATCCTGATGGCGGCTGACCCCCTTGATCTGCATGGTCTTTCCGTTCAGGACAAAACCTTCCTTGGGATTGACGGAAACCGTCCTCAGTCCCAGCGGCTGCACCAGCTCATCCGTCTGGCCATCTGCCGTCCTGATGGAAGTTTTCACCTGGTACAGGTAAGGATTCTTCACTCCGTTCCAGAGTATGGGATTGGCGATTGCCAGCGTTACGGGAACCTCCAGTCTATTCTTTTCCCCGGCGGCGGCCTTTACCGTCTTCCCGGCTACCTTCCTGCCCTTCATGTCCAGGATTTCCACGGCAACATCCACATCCCCGGCCTTTCCGTCCGAATTGAGAAGGGTCTTCACTTCCACCTCGGCCTTGGATTTGCTTAAAGACTTTGTCGTGATGAAAACGCCGGGAGAAGCATAAAAAAGAGGATCAATGCAGACACCGTCCGTCTCAATCAGTTCAATGGGCCGGTACAGCCCGCCGAACATGGAAAAATCCCCGCGCTGGGGGGCGATATGATTACGCTGCGTGTTGTCCACCAGAACGGAAATCGTATTGGAGCCTTTTTTCAAAAGGGGCGTTATTTCATAACAGAAAGCCGTAAACGCCCCCTCATGGCTGCCGGCAGGCTTCCCATTGACGGAAACCTCGGAAACAATGCTGGCTCCCCCGCCGCGGATGAAATACCTCTTGCCCGGCCTGGGCTCCACCGGAAGCGTGCGCGAATAAACGGCCGGCCCGCGGCGGTAGGCGTCACTGTTGACGGATTTGGCGTCTTCCCGCTTCCCCTGAGCACCATTGGCGGCATCCTCTGCGTTCCATGTATGGGGCACCGTCACTTTTTCAGCAGGCTTCCCGTTAAAACTGAAATCCCAGGAACCGTTCAGGGGATAAATCTCACGGGCGTCCGCCGCGAAAAAAGACCCCAATACGCAGCAAAGGCCGGCACATGATACGTTGAAAGAATGAATTCTGATGTTCATGATACAGTGAAACAGTATATCCCATACGTCCGGCCATGTAAAATACTTTCATCCGGCCGTTCCTTTACCCCTCTTCCGACAGAAATATACTCATGCCGGACAAGTCACGTCCATCTTGACATTCAGCACAGGGAGCCGCGCTTTCTAACATTTTCGGTTCCTGCACCATCAGAAACTTTGATTTTCCGGCCGGCTCAAAGAAAACATAAGTAACAACATATCCTTGACGGTTACGCGTTTTCTAGTGGAAAGCATAAGTTTTCCCCATTATAAGAATAGCCTTTTTCATTAAAACCGTGTTTGGACAAACACGAGAAATGAACATGAAAAAAGCACCGAATACAAACAAATTGAAATATGTCGGAGCCGCACTTCTGGAGGGGGAATCAGTCACCCTGATCCAGGCTGCAAGGCTGGTATTGGAAATCAAGGAAGCCCTTGGAGATGAAATCTGTACCATTACCCGGTGCCGGGAAGTCGTCTCCCTGGGATTGAACGCCATTAAAAACAAACATCAAACCGTCAGTTTCGGCACGGCGGCCGTGGAATGCCTGCGTTCCAAAAGCCACCGCCGTCCCCGGACGCTGACGGACATCAGGAGCATCATCCACAAGCTTAAAAAGAGTAATCCGGAACTGGAACACACCTCCCTGCGCAACCTGAGCGTGGAGGAATGCCAGAACATCCTGATGAATACCTTTACCACATCCCGGCAGAGGCACAAAGCGAGGCTCATCTTGAGCGGAATTTTCTCGTTCTCCGTCAAACGCGGATGGTGTGACGAGAATCCCATCCTCCGCGTAGACACGCCTTTTCTGCAGGAGCAGGAAATCCCCGCTCTGACGCTGAAGGAAATAACTCAGCTTCTCAAGGCAGCCATGGAAGAATTTGACGGAAGCTGCGCAGCCGGAGCGGCGCTGATGATCTTTGCAGGAATCCGCCCGCAGGAAGTGGAACGCCTGCTC
>ULSQ01053273.1_pt1 | contig 106707 bp, 201 predicted proteins | sample 1956821 | NCBI WGS metagenome assembly ULSQ01 (sample SAMEA4835712, study PRJEB28245) | human gut metagenome | biome: gut microbiome; material: fecal sample | place: Denmark | collected 2008 | reverse complement strand
CAGTTAACTGGGATAAATAGTAGAGTCATATTAAATATAATGACATGCAACCTTATGATTCTATAACCAACAAACGTACTTATATACAGTATAATGAATCAACAGGTATTATTGAAGATGCAGCAAACTCATTAGAAAATATTTATGGTGTTACTAGAATACATATTAAAGACAATGAGTTTAGTAATATTATTGGTATTAATATTTAGTCATTATATTCAGACATTACAACTAAATTACAAGAACTTGGAATTAAAGGTTACTTCTTTGTAAGGCAAGCTAGAATACCTTTAAAGATATGTCAAGCACTGACCATTGGAGTGTTAGGTGAAGATGGCATACCTGCACCTTATGCTAATGATGGATTTTTTACAGAAGCTTTTCATTAGGTAAATAGTACTCGTAAAAATTAGAAATTAGTATATGATTATAAATCACGTATTTATACAGCTTCTAATAATAGTAAAATAGGAGCTTTCTGTCCTGACTATGATATAAATTATGAGTATTTAAACTCATTTTTCTGTGGAGAATAGTTTTATATTAAACCTAAAACATCAAAAAGTTAGTTTTTAAAATCTTCAGATTTAAGAGTATATAAATATCCAAACATAAATTATTATTATCAATCATCTTCTCCAACAAAGGTATCAATACTTGGTGTTGAAGATAATGTAAAACAAGTTAGTCTTAATAAAAAATTATTTACAGCAAGAGCAGGTGAAGCCGAAGAAGTTAAATATATAGAAGTAAGTAAATCAGCTAATATTCGTAGTGCTTTTGGTCCGTATCTAGCATTAGATGGTTATAATATTCCTGGCACTATTATTGACATATATAATTAGGATGCTATAACTTTAAGTAATTTAGATTTATTTAATATTAGAGCAGCAGATACATCTTCTTATGAAGCTATTTCTGAACGCTATTTATTAGAAGAATTTGATCCTAATGCTGTATATTATAGAGGTGATTCTTATATATGCACATTTACACATCGTTTAAATCGTAATTTTTAGAGTTCTACAGCACCAACTAATGATACTATAGTAGACACAGATACTTGGGCAAATTATGATAAAAATAAATCTGATTCTAAAATAAATATAGGTGATTTAAATGCTGTTAAAATAGGTACATGGTTTACTTTTCCTATTATATCTAATTCTAATTTGAATATACGTTCTGTAGATTACTCTTACGCAGAAGAGTCTACAATAATGGGGCATGGAAGAGGCTTTTATCCATTCTATGATGCAGATGCCATAGGTTCTACTAAAATACCTGAAGGTCTTTGTTATAATAAAGGATTTAATACTAATTTATCAAGTCGATTTAACTTTACCTTATCTAATACTCCTGCAATTAAAAATGATTTTAGCAATAGAATTGCTTATTCAGATATAAGTGTTAATGATGCTTTTAAAAATGGGTTTAGAGTATTTTAGGGCACTCATTTTAGAGATTATCCTAAAACTTATGGAGCTATAACTAAACTAATAGAATAGTCAGGAGATATTATATGTGTATTTGAACATGGTATTGCTTTAATACCTGTTAATGAAAGAACAGTAGCAGGAGAAGGTAGTGGTGGCTATGTTTATATTAATACAGATAATGTACTTCCCGAAAATCCTAATATATTATCTGATATGTATGGCAGTTAGTGGAAGGATTCTATTATAAAAACAGACAGTGGTATATACGGTGTAGATACCGTAGCCAAAAAAATATGGGTAATTAGAGGATAGTAGATCGAATGTATTTCAGATATGCATATTAATGAATTCTTAAATAATAATATTAATCTTACAGAAAAAGAAACAACTCCAACTATAGGTATTAAAAATGTTAAAACACACTATAATCCCTATAAATCAGATGTAATGTTTACTTTCTATAAAAATAATACTTGTTGGAATTTATGTTATAATGAGCTACAATAGAAATGGGTAACTTTTTATAGTTGGCTACCTAGTTTTACTGAATCTATTAATAATACTATGTTTAGCTTTGATAGGCAAAGCTCTAAGTATATTGCTGATTTAAATAATAGTTTGTATGACTATAAATTATCTAAAGGAATAACACTAGCTAATAATATTATTAATACTAAACACTAGGAGTTTGAAATAAAAATTAAAGAAAACTATAAAGATATAAAATCTATATCAATTACAAATAATGACTTTGTTATAAACAATAGCAAATTAGTATTTGAAGGTGATATAAATAAATATACTAAAGAAAACCCAGTAGCTTATGTAAAAGTTACAGCAGTTATAACTTATGGTGATAATTATACTAAAACACTTCAATCTACATTAGCATTAATTCCCAAAAATAACTTATAGTATTTAACTACAGATTTTTGGAAACATGGTTAGGCAGGTATAATTGATGGACAAGAGTCCATTAAACCAACTCATTGGTATGGTTAGCAACACCCATTTGAATTTGAATTTGTTGTAGCAGATAATCCTGAATTACATAAGATATTTAATAACTTAGAAATTATCTCTAATAAAGCAAAACCTGAATCTTTTCACTATGAAATAATTGGAGAAGTATATAATTTTGCTAAAGACAAAAAGAATATGTATGTTAGACAAGAAGCTATTAAACATATTTGGAATGTTAATGGCGTTGATATTACATATAACTCTAATTATTCTAATATATAGTGTACCTAGAATTTTAAATCGACAGACCTATATCATAGATACTATGATAGATAGGACCATTTAAATACTATATATGATTCTTACCAAGAAGCATTTAATTAGGGAGCTAGTGATTATCGTCATATTTCTGGTACAGAAATAGTTTACTATTAGAATAGAAATGAATTCCGAATTTGGGAACATACTCCTGCCATAGATATAGATGATTGGCAAGATACTAATGATTCTACATTTGGGGGAAGAGGTTTAATTGCTTCTAATATGTAGTATAGAGAGGATAGATGGTTAGTTTAGATAAATCCTATTGTTGTATTATATAAAAATGAATATAATTCTAACGGAACAGAATGGGAAAATAATAATCCTCCTTTATATATTAATAACTCTCCTATACCCGATAAAATAGATAAAGCAGGGCAAATTAATATTCCAAATGAATTAAATAATTGGAAGATTATATATGAACCTACAGAATCTAGTTGGGTAAGGGATGAAATAGCTTTAAAGGATAGATTTGTAAAGATAAGAATAAGATATAAGGGAGATGAATTAGCTATTATTAATTATATAAAAACATTATATGAACAAAGTTTCTCTTAAAAAGATAAGACATTTATAGCTTGGAGGTAATGTATGGTAGACTCTAGGTAATTAGTAGATGCAAGGAGCTACTGGAGGTTTTGGATAGTATCTATATAATAAATAGGTTATTAATCCTATAACATTTCCATATAATAGTCTTTTATATCCCAATCCTATAGCATCACAAGGCTCATTAAATAGTACTCCATTAAATACTAATTTTAGTCCTTAGGTATAGTAGCAATTTTAGAAACAGCAAGAATCTTAGACATAGGCTAGTATTGATTAGTATAGATAGAAGCAATTAGCTAAAAAACAAAGTGCAATTAAAATAGGCGGTACGATAGGTACTGCCGCGGATATGATAAGTGGGATTTTACCTACTAATGCTATATATAATGGTTCTGAAGGTTAGCTAGCTCACGGACTTGATTCATTAGGTAGGTCTGCTTCTGATATGGTAATGAAAGTAAATCCAATGGTTGGTGGTATTATGAAAGGAGCTATGGCATTAGGGCAAGGGTTAAGTGCTATTGGGCTGGGTACTGACGGTATGACAAAGCAAGATGCTATTTTAAATAGCAATCTTATGAATGTGACACCTTTAGGTATGATTAATGCTGCCTTTGGCAAACGCTCTCATTAGTTTACTATTAACTAGGATACTATAAAATCGGTAGGTTCTGATTATGATGATACCGTTGGCGATATTTATGATGCTAAAAGTAAGGCTAATAAAAAGTATGGTTTATTTAGTACACATGCTAGGCATAAAGCTAATAGATTTATTGATGCTACAAATGCTAAGTAGAATACTATGACTGATATTAGTGACAATGCTAGACGTATATTAGCACAAAGTTCCGATACTAATGCTATACGCTTTAATATGGCACAAAATGGAGGAATTAATTAGCAATATTTACGTGTAGCTAAATTAGGAACTAAATTACCTAAAATTAAAGAAAAAATAGAATGGCAACCTATTATTACTATTGATGATCCTATTAAATTAGAAAAAGGCGGTAAAACTACAAGAACTCTTGAATAGTTAATAGCTTATGCTAAAGAATAGAATCCAAGATTTATATAGCGTATGTCAGAACCACTACGTTATATAACACTACCTAATGGATAGAAAGCTACTCATAAAATGGGTTGGGGAACTAGTGATTTTGGTAATGGTGAATAGCCATTTATATATTCTGAAATATAGGAAGATGATAATGGGGAGTTAAAAGATTTTGGAAAAGATGCTATAAAGCGTGCTATATAGAAAAAGAACTATCTCCTTGTTAATAATCCAGAAGAAGCTGAACTATTTACTAATAGTGAAGATCTAGAGCATGGTTATAAGTCAGGTTGGAAGGATTTCTTTAGACCATTTTATAAAAATGGTGGTAATATTACTATTTAGGTAACTGTAGTTAAAGATAAACCTAAGGAAGAAGAAGCTAAAAATGTTATTCCCGCAGGAGCTTTACATGCTAATAAGCATCATATGGATAATGCTGATAGCTTAACACAAAAAGGTATACCTGTAGTTGATGATAAAGGTAAATAGCAAGCTGAGATTGAAAAGGATGAAATAATATTACATTTAAAACTTACTAATAAACTAGAAGAACTACAAGAAAAATATGAGAAAGCATCTAAAACTGAACAAGATAAATTAGCTATTGAAGCAGGTAAGTTATTAGTTGAAGAAATATTGCATAATACTATTGATAATACTAATCTTATAGATAAATGTAAAAAAGGAGGTAAAATAAATGGATCTATCTGATTTATTAGTATCATACAAGTAGGTTGAAGTACCTTCTTATTATGAACCAACTCCTATATAGTCAGAATCTTTAATTCCAGAACCTTTAATCAGTAGAGTACAGGATGTAGTAAAACCTGAATCCAATAAATTTGTTGGATGGAGCTATGATAATATAGCATAGCCAACACAAGTGCACTCTTCTGAAAATTCTAATAATGATATAGTGTAGTTTTTTATTGATAAAGGATTAACTAAAACACAAGCTAAAGGTATATATGGTAATCTTATGTAGGAATCTAATGGTAAACTAAATATAGTATCTAGAGATGGCTATAATTCATATGGTTTGGCACAATGGACTGGTCCGCGAAAAGTAAGATTATTTAGTTTATATGGCAGTAAGCCTAGTAAACAACAATAGCTTGAATTTATTTGGACTGAACTAAATTCTACACATAAAAATGCTTTAAAAGCATTGCAAAATTCATAGACAGTAGAAGAAGCTACTAAAGCTTTTATGGATAAGTTTGAAAAGCCTGCAGCTCATGCTGCTAATTTCAAAGCTAGACTTAAATATGCAAACTCAATAAGCTAATGGATAAAAGAAATATTATTATAGGAGATAAAGAGTATACTGTAGAAATTGCAGATACTTCTGAAGAACAAAAGAAAGGTTTACAAGATAGAGAATATTTACCACAAGACAGTGGAATATTATTTGTTTACGATAAACCACAAGATAAAGTAGAATTTTGGATGAAAGATACTACTATTGCTTTAGATTAGATAGGTATTAATGAAGATGGTGAAGTAACTAAGGTATATACAGCTAAACCTAAAGATGAAACATTAGTACCATTTGAAGATGTTATGTTTTTATTAGAAGTAAATGCTAATTCAGGAATTAAAGTAGGAGACTAGTTTGATTTTGATGATAGTGAAGATCCTAATAAATATGTAATGAAAGTACTTGCTCCCGATGGTACTACATAGGCAGAACTTGAAGGTGGTGAGCGTATATTTAGTCGAATTAGTACAAAATAGCTTATTTAGTGGGCTAAAAAAGCAGAAGCTAATAAAGATAATGAAGAACTTTTTACGAAGTATTGTAAGAGATTAGGTAAGAGAATGTTTAGAGAAATTAAAGCTCAGGATACTCGTAAACCAGAGTATGTTGAGAAGTAAAGATATTAAAACTATATCGTAATAAACTAATTTATTATACATTTCCTCATCTTTTATTTTTACTCATATCTTTTAAAGTTTATTATGATTAGTGAATATAATTAAACGTTTAACTAAATTTATTATTGATTATGAAATTTAAGAAATTTTAGTAGGGTGGAGCAATGCCCCAAGGTGGCGAGCAAGACCCACAAGCAGTGCTAATGCAAGGTGCATAGCAAGCAGTACAGAACCAAGATTGCCAGATTGCTATTCAAGTATGTCAAATGCTTCTTGAAATGATGGGCGGAAGTGAAGCTCCTGCACCTCAGCCAGAGCAATCAGAGCCTGTTTATCGCATGGGTGGTAAGCTGGCACGTAGGATTAAAAAGTAATTTTAACTTAAAGGGGTATATCTATTATTATAGGTATATCCCTTAATTTTTTATATATGGCAAAATATAAATACGGACAAAATGAGCTTGACTTGTAGAATCTTATTACTAATTTAAGAAATAATGTAGATTCTTACGTACAATCTAAAACAGATTGGTCACAAGCTTAGAAAGAATCTTTTAAAGAAGGCTATCGTGATTATATTGCAGGACTATAGGATTAGCTTGCTAATAATACGGATAGATTTAGTGCGGATGAATTTGGCACTATTACAGATAAATAGGGTAAGCTAAAAGATAATACTGGTACAGATTATATTTATAATAAAAAAGGAGAATTACTTGATCCCGAAACAACCTCTAAGCATAAACTAAAGAAAGGGACTCCTTTTTATCGTAATCAAGAGCTTGCTATATTTAATAATATTATAGCTAAAGGGATGGTAGATAAAATGAATGAATAGCAAAAAGAGATTCCTTCACTTGCTGATTATTGGTAGTAGCAATATAATCCAAAAGGCGATTTAGCTGATTATTCTGCAGTAGCTGCTTTAGATAAAGAAGGCGAGTATACAAACAGAATTGCTGAAATTAAAGGCTTATATGATAGTTACAAATAGAAATATAAAATATCTCCCGAACAGGCTGCAAAATATGATGCCTTAATTAATAGTCTTAGTACTAATAACATAGGTTCTGATAAATGGAAGAACTAGATTATTAGAGATTCGGCAGCAGCTGGTATTGGTAAGTTTCTTACGGGTTATTTAGGTTTTAATACACCTGAGCCAGAGAAAGCTTTTGATATTAATAATGATGAAGATGTTATTAAAAAATATTAGCTTGAAGGTGAAATTGCAGCACATCCAGAGTTACGTGAAAAGTTACTTGCTTATTATCGTAATTAGTATAGAAATGAAGGTCAGAAGAAGGTTGATGAGATAAATGATTACTACAAACAATAGGCAGATACAGCTTATCAATAGAAACTAAATGAATTTTGGAAAGCACATCCAGAATTATATGATGTACGTAAACGTAAGACTACTGATAACTTTAGTATAGGTGTAGTAACTGGTAATAAAGAATTAAGTGATAGGTTTAGTAGTACGACAGGTGAAGGAAAAGGCTGGAATGATAATATAAATTAGACATTTAAACGCGCAAATAAAGCAGGAGATTACTTTTATACATCATTAACATAGCCTATTACACTAACAACAGGACATAAAATAACTAATTTAGGATAGTTATATTCATATTTATTTCCATATTTAGAACAAAATAACTTATTAACAAGCTTTGATAGAAAATAGGATAAAGCAGGTAATACTGTATACCGACTAAAAAATAGTAAAAATAAAAATGGTGAATGGTTGTACATGTTTTATTATAATGGTAAATTACATACTTATAGAAGTAAATCTTATCAAGACCTATTACCAAAAGCCTAGGAAGGTTTAAAATTTGAAACTGCAAGAAGTTTACGTAATAAATAGCAAACAGCTGTAACAAAAGCACGTGCTAAAGCTGCAGGCAAAACTTATTAGCAATAGAAAGCTACTGATTCTACTGAATTTACAGGCTGGGAAAAGGCACGTTTAGTAGGAGTTGTTGCCGACCTAGCTTCTATGGGATTAGGAATGACAGGTGTTGGTGCTGGAGCTAGTGTTGCTACTGGATTAGGTTCTACTGTGCTTAATTTTGCTGCAGATTTAAATGATGGCACTATGTCTACTTGGGATGCCATTAAAAATGCTGGTACTAATGTAGGTTTTGATCTTTTAGGAAGTGTAGGAGGTATAGGTAAAGCAGGTAAAGTTACTAATACTCTTATTAAATTTGCACCGCGTGTTTTAGCAGCTATAGGTACTATGCAAGGAGTTGCTAATGCACCTACAATTACGGCATCTTTTAAGAAAGTATTAGATCCTAACGCTAAATTAACTGTATAGGATTATCAAAATATGGTTCAAGGTATTGGCTTAGTAACAGGTATTGGTGGAGCAGTAGGACGTAAACTACATAATTATAAAAAAGCAACAGAGCATACTTGGGATTAGGTAGGTCTTTATATGAATAAGAAAGGTACAAAAAACAAAACAATGTTTACCTTTAAAGGTGAAGATGCTAAAGCCATTAGGAATGCTAAAAATAGTGCTGAAATAAAAGCTATTACTGATAAGTATGCTAAACTTAGAAACTACGAGTTATCTCCAAGTACTCGAATAACAAGACCTCATCTTAGTAAAATCGGTAGAAATAAAGAAACAGGAGAATTTAATTTCAACCCTCTCTCTATAAAATCTAATAAAGTACAATTATATGATATTTATTAGGATAAAAATGGCAATGTATATGCTAATAAAGAGGGTATAAGAGGTTGGCTATAGCCTTATGGTGCTAGTAAAAATCATATTTGGAATCATGAAGTTAATAATTATATTCCTAAATCATAGCAATTAAATATATCTAAAGTTAGAAAGAAAGCATAGCCTAAATCTATTGATTCTGAAATTAGAGCTGCAGAAAATGAGCGTGCTGCTAATTAGACTTTATATGATGAATATAATGCAGCTTTAGATATGCGTAAGCAAGCAATGGAAGCTAACAAAGCTGATGATATACAAACAGCAAATGATCTATTAAGAGAAGCTATTAGTAATATTCGAGGTAAATAGACTGCTTATAATAAATTACGCGAAACCTTAAAAAATAATTAGAATTTGGTATATACAGATACTTCTAATAAACAAGTTCAAGCATCTTGGAAAGATATTTTATCTAAGTATAAAGTAGGATATAAACAAGGTGGCGTTATTAAAGCTCAAACAGGCGTTAAAATTCCTTGGTATAATGCTTTAAAAGCTGTAAATAAAGATACCGATTTTGTCTCTAATTGGGATACTTCTACTTTATATGCAGGAGATACAAGTAATGGATTAAAAAATCCTTGGGCATCTAATTAGGTAGGTAATGCTCTTGGTAGGTATTCTCCTACAGAAGGTTATACTAGAAAGCAAGCTGAAGATATTGAACTTAAAGACCAATTATATAAGGATTTTGAAAATAGCCTTTTTAACGATGATGGCACTTTCAATAAAAATGGAGAAGCTTGGGCACGAGAAGTAGATAAGCTAATACCACAAAATAGTACGGCATCTTTCTATGATCCTAAAACTGGTAAACTTAGAACAAAATGGGTAACTACTAATAATGATATTTATGGACGCCCATCTAAAACTTATACAAATCTTAGAGATTATGTTAGAAGTGTAAGAAATGATAATATTATAGGTGCTAGGCATAATATCTTTATTAAAAAGGGTAAGCGCTACTATTATACAGATGCAAATGGTAATAAAGTATATGTAAATCCACAAGATTTATCTAAATATAAAGTATCTGATAAAAGTATTGACTCATTTAATAATGGTGTGCTATGGTCAGACTATGAATTAACAGGATTAGCTCCTGAAGCAAGTAAAACAACAGTAGATATTCCTAGTAATTCAACTAAAAACCCAAGCATTGATTTTGAGAATCTTGTAAATTCAGTATCTCCTACTCGTACTTATGGATTGGTAAGAGCTATTTTAGCTGATAAAAATAATAGAGAAATGTTAAAAGCTTCTTATACATAGCCATACTTAATAGATCCTATGGAAATACATAGAAATATATATTCTGATTTAGGAGCAGAAATGTAGGGTTAGAAAGATGCAGCTACTTTATAGAGATTAGCAACTACTTAGGCTGGTACTGATTTTGATAGAAATGTAGCAATGGCTCTAGATGCTAAACTTAAAGGCATAGAACTTAAAGACTTGAAGTTTAAAGCTAGCAATGACTTAGAGCGTTAGACAGCAGAAGCATCTTGGGCATAGGAGAAAGAAAACAAATAGAGTAGGTGGCAAACAGCTAATTCTAATAAATAGGCTATATATGAAAATGATATAGCTAATTTATAGCGTAAGTTAGCAACTAAAGCATAGAATTTCCAGATTTGGGATACTTATCGTTAGTAGCTAGAGCAAGAAGCAGCTACGGATTGGCAAGCTAACCGTGCTAGAATGGATGCTATGGCTGAAAATGATATTACTAATGCTATTAGACATAATATTAGTGGCTATATTCCTAACTTATCTCCACAAGATGTATAGTTATGGAATGATATATAGACTGGTAGGAAAACTACAGCTAATATGACTGTTGCAGAACAAGCAAGATTTAGAATGATTAGTGAACAAGCTAATCAAGCTAAATATGATGAACTTAGAAAATATTATAGAATGCCAAAAAATTAGTATCGTTGGACAATACAGACAATGCCGTTTACTCCTATAATATCTAAAAACGGAAGTAAATTATAGGTAGCTAGATTAAAGGCAGCTACAGCAGATGCTGACAGATTTTATAAAACAACTAAAGATTTTGCAGATAGAACAGAACGTGCTATAGCAAGACTAACTACTAAAAAGAAAAAGAAGAAACAATGATATTTAAATTTGACTAGGGCGGGTGGATTCCGCCCTTAGCTTCTTATACTCCTGTTATTGTATCTGACAAACGAGTTCCTACAACAACTTAGGAAACTTCAAGTAAATCAGATGGAGGATTATCAAATAAAGAGATATTTTCAATGATTAAAGATAGATTTAATGGATTGCCTAGTGATTAGTAGGCAGTTATGGCTAAATTAACATCAATATTTGCACCTACTAATATTTGGGATCCAAGTACTACAGCTTCTACAGAATCTAAATACTTGCAAGCTTTAAATACTATGGCTAATTTAGATTTTAATAAGGAATAGTATGATACTGTATATAAACACTTACAAGAAAAAGGTGGTTTAAATGAAGTTGCCATCGATGGTGATAGAGTGTATGTAACTGATGGTAAAAATTATAAACTTATGACTCCACAAGAAGCTAAACAATCTAGTTTATATATAGTTACTAATGCTAATTTACTTTATGAACGTGCTAATAATGTATCATTAGCTATGAATAACGATATATTAAGAGTTGCTAATAATGGTACTAGTTAGGAACAAATAACTGATTATATATAGAAATGTATTTAGAATTTAGGAGCAACAAATACTAATGAAACCTTATATGCTAATATAACAGCAGGGCAAATGCTAAAAGGTTTGTCTGATTTCTAGAAAGCTGTACAAGAATCTGGTAATTATGATGCTTCTTTACATGATTTATATAGTGCTAAATATATGACTAAAGATTCTATAGAACAAGCTAAATAGGCTCTTAATTATATTTATAGTACTCTTCCTATGAATATGAAAACTCTTTTAAAAATGTAGACTAATAATGGAACCGATACAGAAGCAAGAGAAATGATAGGTGCTCTTATTATATCTAAAACTTCTCCCGAAAAAGAATTTACACTTAAAAAAGAAGCTTTAGCATCTGATAAAGAAGATAAAGAAAATTCAATTACAAAAATGGCACTAGATCCTGTATCCATGCTACAAGCAGGATATGGTTAGAAAAATCAATTTACTATACAAACAGGGGCAGGTGTTAATAACGGTATAGAAGTACCAACTGTATCAATGCCTATTACACAAGGAGGTAAAGCTTTAGGTATGACTACTTTAGCTAATGTAGCTTCAAGTGATTATGCTGGTTATCTTGATTTTAGGAATGCATTTATGGGAGATGTTTAGATTCCACAAGCAGGTATGCAAAATATCGCTGTAGATGCCACTGCCTTATATACAGCATATTTACCTGTTGATATGTAGTACTTTAATAAAACAAATAAAATTAGACCTGATATTGCAATGTTAGGTAGGTATAAGTAGGCTTAGGAAGAAATTAAATAGTCTGGGACTAAAGATCCAGCTAAAATTAATGCAATTTATTAGCAACATAATTTACCAATTATGTATAGTCCTAATGGTGATGTTCTAACCAATTATACTAAGTTTGCAGTTATTAATGGCACAGCTTTAGATAATGCATTTAATGAGGATGCTGATTTTGCTGACTATTTAACAGAAACTAGTGATAAGAACCAAATAGCAAATACACTATCTATATTAAATAAAGATAGAGGAGAAAAAAATAAAGTAGAGTATGATGAAAAGAGTATGTTTGATTCTATTTTTGGAACTAAATATACTCATGTTTATCAAGGCACAATATTTATGCCTATTAATGATGATTATTTTACAGCTGTAGCAGCTACAGGTAAATATCCTACTACTAAGTAGGCAGAGACTATAGAAGCAAGACAAGAAGCAGTTGCTCGAACTAAAGGTTACGTAAATCCAGGACAACTTTAATGAAAGAAAATGATCTTATTCTAAATATATTAGCTAATCCATCATTTACACTAGAAGACTTTAAAACAGTAGGATTAACTAGTGATAATACAGGATTACAATCTGAAGATAAATATTTACAAAGTAATAAAATATAGTAGATAAGTAGTTTTAAAGATGCAAATAATAACTTTGATAAAGCCAAATTTCATAACTTTTACGTATAGGCTAGTGCTATTTATAATTAGTTATCAACAGATGATTATGATAAAAAAATATTAGAACAGGCTTAGTATAGTAAAGATAATATATGGGTAAATCCCGAAAAAAGAACTATTGATTATAGACCTAAACTTGTTAAAAGAGCAAATCCAGATTTAGTAAATAGTAGTTTAGATTAGTTTGGACAAATGGGGAATAGAACTATGTCTGTAGCAGAAATTGCTCAAACATAGAAGGTTGTTAATCCACTTACAGGAGAGAAATCTGATAGCCCTAATGATTCATTTTTTTCTAATTATTTTAATACATTAGTATTAGCACAGTATGATGAAGATGTAATTGACCCAAAAACAGGATAGGTTATTCATGAAAAAGGCTCATTAAAATATAATGAAGACGGATTACCATACTATGAAGAACTAGCAGGTAGAGATGTTCATGGTAGGTAGGTACTTAATAAAATGGATGTACTTACTACAGATGGCTCTGTTTGGAATAAATTTGATTTTTTTGATTCTGATGATATTAATTAGAAGGGATTAGGTTCTTCATTACTAAAAAATGCAGCACTAGTAGGTAGTATGTTTATACCATATGTTGGACCAGTTATTACAGGATTAAGTGTAGCCACTCAAACTACAGGATTGTTAGCAACATTAGGTAAGTTAGTAGCAGGTAATGAAAATAAAACACTAAACAATATACAAGGTTGGGCGAAATCAGTTAATAGACAAAATTCAACAGAGTATGCCTAGAATAATACTTGGTGTGCTGAGAATTTTATTAATATGATTGGTGACACTATAGGATAGTTAGCAGAACAACGTTGGATATTTAAAGCTGGACCTGCTCTATTTAAAGGAAAAGATGCTTATAAAGCTATGTCTAACGAAGGTTATGAAGCATTAAAAGCTAAAAAATTAGCAGAACTAAATACAGCTTCTAATAAAACTATGGGTGAGATACTTAAAGAAGGAGTAAGTACTAAAAATGGATTATACTATCAATAGTTTTTACAAGCATAGTAGAATGTAAATGCAACTAAAGCTGCTTTATATGTAGATGATATAGTAAGGTAGGCTACTAAAATAGGTAGTCCTATATCTAAAGCATACATGGTAGGTATTACAGTACAAGATACTTATGGTGATGCTAAAGCAGCTGGTGCGTCTGACTTAGAAGCAGCCTTGTTAACTATGGGATATGCAGCTGGTGAAGCTTGGATATTAAATACAGGTTTAGGTGAATGGATTCTACCTGAATTACATATTGATAAATATAGAAATAAGGCTATAGCAGAAGCATTACATAAAGGTGTTTATGAAGCCAAACAAACTTTAGCAAAAACAGGTGATAAAAAAGGATTTATTAATAAAATGCTTGGTATTGGTAAAGATATATATACTAATACTGCAGCATAGAAAGCTCTAATTGGTAAAGGTGCTTCTGTTGTAGGTGCACATGCTCTTGGTGAAGCCTTTGAAGAAACGTCAGAAGAATTATTGGCAGATGCATTTAAAGCTATATTGAATGTAACTAGATGGTTACGCGGAGAAAAAGCTTTAGATTTTTGGAAAGGTGATAATGCTTTTGATAGATATACTATGTCAGCATTAGGAGGATTAATTGGCGGTGGTTTAACATCTGCAGCTACTAATTTTAGACAAGTGTCTAATTTAAGTAGTATGTCTCGGGATACAGCAATACAATAGTTACTCTATATGTCTAATAATGGACAATTAGGTGATTTTATTAAGGATGTAGATAAAATGACTATTGCTGATAAAAATAAGTCTGCTACTAAAATTATACAAGCTGATGAAAATGGTGTTATTTACGCAGAGGGAACTAAAGATGATAACCAAGATTTAGCTGCTAAACAAGAAATTAAAAATATATGTAAATTTATAGATGATGTTTTAACAACTAAAGGTGCTAAAATATCAACGGATTCTTTAATAAGTAAACTAACTTATGAAGATTAGATGGATTTAGTTAAATAGCTAAAAATTAATAATATAGCACAATCTAGTGTTATAGGTAGTTATTTATAGAATTATCAAAATTTACAATAGAAATTAGTTGAATAGGAATCAAAATTACATGATATTAGTTTTAAGTTAGGTGATGTAAAAAGTAATCAAGACCCGGAATTATTAAAATAGCAATAGTAGCTACAAGTTGATATTGATATGACCGTAGGCAAACTTAAATAGTATTTAGATGGTACTATTTCACCTGATGTAGTGCGTGATGCTGTGTTTGGTATGAATCCATTACTAAGTTCTACTTTTATTCCAGCGACTTTTTCACAATATGTTAGCAAAATAAAAGGTAAAGATATAAAGGATTTATCTGATTAGGAATAGAAGGATTATTGGAAAGAATTTTCTAATTATTATACTAATGATGGTAAAATCGATACTCATATAGCAGCCTAGTTATATTAGGATATGATGGAATTATCTACTCCTACTATACAATAGTATGCTGAAGCTATCCGTAATAGTAAATAGGATTAGGATATTAAAAACTTAGAAACATTAGTTAATAATTATTTATAGGACATTAATACTCCAACTGCTGATTCTGATAGTTATGTTCAAAAACTCGAATCTATCAATAAAAATTTAGGAAATTCTACTATTTATGCATTATTAAGTCCATACATAAGTGACCCGGATAGAAATATTTTACAAGCCATAGATTCTTAGGAATCTCCTACTACTGAGCAATTATAGGAAAAAGCAACTATTTTAAATAAGTTAATTGAAAATAATATTTTAAATGTATTAGAACATTATGCGAACTAGGAATTTATACATCCAGAATCTAAAAATGTATTATAGCAAGCTATTACTGCTACAATAACTAGATATTCTAATATAATAACAGATTTATAGGAATAGGCTGCATATGACCCAGAAATATAGGAATAGTCTGAAGCTGCAAATGCTAAATATATACCTATTATTAATGGATTAAAAGATTTAAAAATAAGAATAAATAACTTACCTTCAACTCCAATATTATCTTTAATAGATAAATTTAAAATGGACGCTACTAAATCTTAGTTATCATTTATGGAACATTGGTAGCAAACTATAGATTTATTAGAATAGAATAAGGGTGATTTATCCGACTTTAGAATAGATGGAACTTGGGAAGATCATAATATTGAGGCATTACAATTAGTATAGTCATTACGTGCAGTACTTGAAGGTATGAAAGTTGATAATGCCGATATTAATAATCCTACAGGTTATACTAAAATTTTAAATACTCTATATTAGAAATAGGGAAGAAAAGACTTTGTACAATTAGCTGAAATTAATAGTGATGAAGCTAATATGATGATTGCTGATTTAAATAAAATTATTGGTAGACTTACATATGCAGAATAGCTTAATGCTATTAATAAAGGTTAGAAACTTAAATAGCAAAGTCGTGTAGCAGCTAACAAAAATTATTTAATATATAATAGTGCCAAAAGACTTTTTAATGCTATAAGTGATTCTGATTGGAAAGAAATAGATGGCTTAAAAACTATTATTGAAACTATACCAACAGACCTTAAAGATGCTATTGAAAATAAGGATATAAAAATTACTAAAGAATTATAGGAATAGTTAAATGAATATATCTATAAAATTGATAATGCAATATATGATTTCTTCCAAGCTAATTTAGATGGTGATGGAAAAATAAATAAAGAAAAATTAAGTAGATTATTACATAATTTTGCAGGAGTTAATGGATTCTTTTAGAAAACTAATGGTACACTAAATGAAACTACTAAGTTTATTGATGATAATGCTTTTATTTGGTATATAGCTTCTAGAGCTGCACTAAAAGCTTCTGATTTTTATGGTTCCTATAAACAAGCAATTAGTAATGACATAGCTCCTATAGCAAGTCAAGAGTTACCTATATATTTGGGAGTTGCATCTATTGCTAATATGGATGTTCTTAATACATTTGTAGATGCATATAGAGATACAGTTGTACAAGACTTTAATAATCTTACTGAAGAGGAACGTAAAAATGCTATAAAGAATTTTGATAATAGTGGTGAAGCTTATGCTAAAGAACTTTTATAGTATTTTAGTGGTTATGATGCATTGCCTTAGTATAAAAATATGATTTTTATTGAAGGTATTGCAGGTAGTGGTAAAAGTATGGCAGTATTTAAAAGTATAGTCCGTACTATTGCTACGGTAGATCCGAAAGCTATAGAAAATGCATATTATGTACATGAAACTTCAGATTCTGCTAAAAATGCTTCAGAAGCTATAGGACTTAAAGGTAAAACTTTTAGTAGAATTGATTTTTTAAAGACTGTATCTAGCGAATGGAAAGATTGCCGTGATAATAAAAAGAAAGATTCTCATGGTATTTCTAAGAACTATCTATATGAGGATTCTTATGAAATTACTGATAAAGGTTAGCTTAAAAATAAATGGATAATTAATAAAATTGCAGACCCACCACGAGTAGTTTTTATTGATGAGATTTCTCATTATAATTAGTAGGAGATAAGTATGATTGAATAGTGGGCTAATGAGCATCATGTTGTAATTATTACGGCAGGTGACTTTAATTAGGATACACTTACAACATATTTTAATAATAAAAAATTAGGTACTGAGGACACTAACGTAACTCTTAATAGAAATAATTTTATACGAACTCCTAAACTTGGAGTATCTTTACGTACTAGAAATAAATAGCTTACTAATAGTACAAATAATACACAATTAGCTGTAGAATAGATTGATAGAGGAGAATAGGTAGGATTAACTCTTAATTACCTTACTAATGATCCAGACCATGTTGGTTTATTTGGAGTTAAAGCATTTTTACCTAAAACAACTAATAAAATAACTAAAGAAGAGGTAGAGTAGCTTAAAGATATTATTGAGCTAATGGCATCTACTACTGAAGATGAAAAGATTGGCTATATTTATCATGATGAAAATTCTGAATTATATAAGTTTTTAACTACTAATTATGCTGATAAAATAGATCCAAAAAAGGATTCTGATGCATAGGGATTGGAAGGTAAATATTATATTGTAGAAGCTAATGTTAATGGCACTGATAAAGAATATATAAGGTCTCTTTATACAGGTATAACACGTGCTTCCTAGGGAGTATTAGCTATTGTGCCAAGTTAGCTTGGTAATATTACTTCAATTACTAGTGTTGAAGATAATATATTCTAGTTAGAAACATTAGGTGAAGCAGCTATTCAAAAAGCAGCAGAAGATAGACGTGAATAGCTTAATAAATTATCTACAACTACTATTAATGAGCTAAAAGTTCCTCATAAAACAACAGAAACTTCATCTGTAGTAAATCCAGGCACTCTGCCACCACCTATTGTACCTCCAACTACTGCTCCTATTAATGTAGGAGTGACTAAAACAGAAGCATAGATAAAAGCTGATGAATTAGTTGTACGAACATAGAATTGCGATGCTATAAAAGATAGTACTACATATAGAATAGATAGTATTGATATTGAATAGGATATTAAAGGTAGTTGGGAGGTTATTCTAACTCTTATGAATAATGATTCTACTATAAAAGTTACGCAAGAAGACTTTGAAAAAGAGTTTACTTTATAGGATAAAACTAGTAAAACAACTAAACCTTTATATAGTATAGGTAGCGGTATTTATATTAAGGATGGAACTGATACTATATTTGTAACAATATAGGAGTACACTGCTGATAATAAATATATACTAACTAAACCAGATGGTAATACTATTGAAAAGGATGAAACAGAACTAAAGGCTATTATTACTAATGCTCCTTTACCTCCAACAATACCTTCTACTGAAGTGCCTGATACAGGAGTAGAAAATGCTACCACTTCTGAATACTAGTAGTTATTAACTAATACTAATAGACCTATAGAAGCCACTTCTTTGTTAGGGTTAGCTTATTCGTTTAACACCTATAACACAGGTATGATAAATAAAGATGGTAAAGCTGTATTTGATGATAACACACCAGAAGCTAAAGAACATTTTGAAAGGCGTATTGATAATTTTATAGGATTAATGCATATTCTTAAAGATACTACAGATTATGATTCTTATGATACTTTAGATAGAAAACTATCATATATACGTAATGAGTTATTTTTTAATAAAGATAATGCAAGTATATTGAATAGACTACGTAGAAATTTACACTTATCTGGTAAACTTAAAATACAGTATGCTTTAAAAAGTACTGCAGGGCGTTTAGAAGGTAAAGACCCAAAATGGTATAGGTATGATTAGGACGAAAATGAAAGACTTAGTTACTTACATTCTGATGATGAAAATGCAGATATAGTACCACGGAAAACTATAGTTGCTATAATTTCACAAGATGATGTACCCATACTTGAAATACCCACTGTAACTCTAAATTCACCACTTACTATTATATAGCGTGTTGATAAAGATAATCAACCTTTATATCCAGAGATTCTTAATACATTTCTTTCAGCATTAGCTAAATATAAAGGTGAAGATAATACTTAGGATTTAGCTATCTAGGAAGTTATAGACAAACAAAATGGAAAAGTTAATGCTGAGTAGTAGCGAATTATTGAATTATTTAAGATATTTAGATTTACAAGTAATGGCATTTTCTTCTTTAAAGACGGATTTAACTTGGCAAGTCAAAATTCTACAGGAATACAACTAACTTATGCTAAAGGTGAGCATCAAATAAATGGTACTTTCGTTAGTGATAATAAATTTGTTTCTATTGAAGAATTATCTAAAAATAAATAGCTATCTATATCTAGAATAATGATTTCTAGAAATGGTATGGTTAATGGTAAAACGGTAGTTAGACCGGGACATTCATTTGTATTAGTAGGTAATTCTAATAACTATAAAAATACACATGACTTATACTAGCAATTTGCTGCGCAATAGTCAGACCCAAGTAAACCTAAAGAAGTAGAATTATTTTATGTAATGCCTCCTAAAGCATCAGTATCTGAATGGCTTGAAAATTAGCATAATTTAGGTTTAAGAGCAGCAGGACTAAATTCGCCTGAAGTTTTTAGTATTGGTAATGATTTTACAGGATATAGAATACTTAGTGCTTTAGATAATAGTGTTTTAGATAAATATCCAAGCAAAGGTTCTGTAGTTGATTTTTATTTTAAAAACGGTGACCTTAATACTATTAAAAATATAGTAAATCAAGGTAAATAGATAGAAGCTAAGTGGTAGCAATAGACACTTAATCTTGATAATTCTAATACAATAGGTGGTATAGGTGAAAAAGATTTGTATCAAAGACTTCTTAAAGAGTATACTGAAAAACAAGTAAGATAGTTAATGTCTTTAAAAGAATTAAAATAGTTTTTGAACAAATCTCCAAATTTATTACCACAAGGAGAACGCACTAATAACTAGATTCTCAATGCTTATCTTACTTGTATGGTATGGAATAGAAATAGTGAGACAGAAACTGTAAAAAATGAAGAAGCTTTAAAAGCTATTGAGGAAAATTGTAAAAATAATGATATTGATGGTATTTTTTATAAAGTGTAGTATTCTAATAATGAAGTAGGTGAATTTACTGAAGTATAGCAATTAGATGACTATAAATTAAAAGGTACTATGCTAACTAGTGACCCTACATTTAGAATAAATGCACGTATTGATACTCCTGCTTTTGATACTGATAATATCTCATTTCAAGAAATTACAAATTAGATGTATTATGATGAAAGTAAAAAAGTTTGGAAATTAAAATACGGTGATGCTAAAACTAAAGAAGAGTGGTATTTATCTACTAAGACTAATCCAGTACCAACTACTAGTATACTTGACACATATAGAAAATATATTGATAATGACATATTTACAGAATCAGAAGTATTAAGTGTTAAAAATGAGCCTGATTAGAAAGAAGCACTAATTAAAATATATAATGCTAAAGGTTAGGGTAGACTTGGTTTTATATATAATGATTAGATGGTATTTACATAGAATGAATAGTATTCTGACTTTTCAAATATACCTACAAAGATAAATACTACTGATACTATTAAAATATAGGCATATAAAAATGGAAAACCTATTACTTTAACATTTTCTTTTGAAACTGATACTAGCGGTAATATTAATAAAGTACTAGCTAATGAAACTTACCGTGAAAAAGTAAATGTTACTTAGCAAGGTGGCATTGATAAAGAATTATTTGATAGAGTTAGAAGTCAAATAAAAATACCAACTATGTATACAAAATTTAAGTTTTGGAAATATTTGGCAGACGAAAATGGGCTAGAAGCTCTCTCTAAGCTTACATCAGTAGATCTTAGAGCAGTTAAAGCTACCGTTACTGCTTACAGTAAAGCTCTTAAAGGAGACTTAAAACAAGATTTTGCAAATCTAGTTGCACAAATATCCACAGAACATAGTACTACTATTAACTTAACTGAAGGTGATAAAGTTTATCAGAATGGTATAGGTTATACTATTATCGAAGACAATACATTAAATGCAGTAGATGACAATGGTAATAAAGTTACACTTAAAGAAGATAACTTAGAAAAAGAGATAACACCATGTAATCCTATTAATTGGAAAATAAAATTATAATGGATAAATGTTCATTGAAAAAATCTTCAAATGGAATCTACGGGTACTCCGTAGATTCTGTTGAAGAATTACAAGGCTATATAATGGAGTAGCTAGGTACAATATTATTATATGATGATAATATTGGTAAAATGAAAATGGCAACACGTAAAGCATTAGCCAATATTGGAGAAAGATATGATAATAGACAACTACAAACTATTGCTAAAATTACAGAAGATTTATTAAATGATGATTTCTAGGAAGAGGTTATTACAGGAGAGCGAGAAGGTAACGGATATAGTTTTATATTAGACTATTTACCACCCGAGGGTATATACAATGCATTAAGTTCTAAATATCGTTCTACAGTTAAGACCCGTACTGATGAAGCTATTTTACAAGATCCAGATGAATCTGAAAATCCCACTTCTAAAAAATCACAATTTATAGATGATGTATGGGGTAATAATGTAAGAGCTAAAAATAAATTTAAGTAGGAAGCTACAAATTTACTTATTGACACTTTTATTATTAATAGAAAAAAGGGAAAAGTAGTAACTACTATTGCAGAAGCTAACCAAAATGTAAGAGACTATAAGTAGTAGATATTTAAAGAAATTAAAGAATATTTACAAGATGATTTAGGTACAGATATAGATGATCTGTATGATGATGAAGGTAATTATACAGGAGTACTTAATGATACTACTATACGAAGAGTTTTAAATGCTAAGCTAGGTACTTGGGATGCAGCAAAAATTGCATCTAATTAGGATGAAAAAGCATATGATATATTTAAAAAATATTTTATTCTTAAAAATTATGATAATCTAGTTAAATTATTTTTAGACAAAGCAATAATTATAAAACCTGGCACTGAAAATACTATATCTAGTGAAGATAATTATACTTTTGCCACTAAAAATGATGCTGTTATAACATCTTGGCGTACTAATGATGACATATAGTTAGAATAGGAAATTGGAGCATTAGCATAGTCTCTAATTAATTCTACTCCATTTTTATAGTACAACAATGATGCAGAAACTGGACAATACATTAAATTCTAGGATTTTTATCATATAATAACCAAAATTAAGGATTTAGGATTTAATCCTATAGCAGCTAATTTAATATATGACAGCACTAATAATAAGTATGAGAAGATGTTTAATAGTTTGTCTTCTATAGATGCTGCCTTAATAAATGGTAAAACATTACGTTAGCTAATTTCTAAAATACGTGAAAATCCCGCTTTATATTCTCGTCTAGTGTTTGAATGTTTAGTTAAAAACGAAACTGATTTAAATACACTAGATTTTACAGAGGATGATAAGCATAAATTATATTCTTTATATAAAGGTATATTTGCTACTAATGGTAATTCTATTAGAGCTATTTAGTTTAAAGAAAACTATAAAGCTCAGAATTATTATAATCTAATATCATAGGTAGTAGATTCTATTAATTCTGTAAAATTCCTGCAATATAATATGCAAGATAATGTTACTAATACTAGAGCACTACGTGATTTTAGTGTAGAAAATGTACAGCGTAGAATTACAGATAATATTGCTTATGCAAATGCAAGGTCTGTAGTAGAACCAAAAATGGCAGAGTTATCCAAAGCTATTATTGAATTAAAAAATAGTAATGATACTTTTAATGGAATATAGTTTAGTCTTGGTGGTAAAAGATTAAAAATACAGGTAACTACTGAAACTAATACACCTTCAATATGGTTAGATAATGTTAATATATCCATAGAAAAACTTAACGAAGTCGATAATACACTTAAAGGCGAATTACTAAAATTTGCAGATTCTTAGTTAGCATTAAATCTAGATAATGTTGACTTCAAAGATGCATTAAATATTTATATGCCAAATAATGTAGTATCTAATTTAGTACAGCTAGCATCACGTGTTTTATTTAATAAGTATATAACTTATGCTAAAGGGCAAAATACGGCAGGTAAGAGTAACTTTTAGGGATTATTTGAAGGAATTTATAGTAAAGATAATAAACTATTACCTAAATATAATAATCAAACCTTAGAGATGAATCTTTATTCTGATAGTGATTTACCTATGCTAGAGCAAATAGCAAAAGCTAAAGCATTAGTAGGCGGAGATACTAATAAGGCTACTATCAAAGATGCTGATGGAAAAATGTTAAGTTAGCAAACACTTAGCCGTTTATTGGGTAATATAACAGCACAATAGGATTGGATTAATGAGTTTAATTTCTCTGAAAAGTAGAATCCTTTTTCCAAAATGGCAATCTTTAATCCTAAAGTATTTAAAGGTATATATACTACTAGAGAATTAAAATCTAATACTGTAGGTAATAAAGCACAAACAAAGTTTACAGTTGCCGAGTTTATTCAAGGTACATTTTTATACGATTTTGTTGGTGGTTTAATAGCACAAAAGGATTATGATGGTAGTAAAGTTATAGGTAATGGTATTGTAGCATTTATGCCTTCTGTAAACTCTGATAAAAATACTATTAATAGAATGGCTATAGATTTAAATGCTACTGTAGTATCTCTAGACCCAATTATTAACGGTAGGACATATAAAAGTTTAAACTATTAGGAAATACAAAAAGTTATATGTGAATAGCTTGGTCATTATTATACTAGCTAGATATATAATATTAACAAGGATTTTACGAAGCTTGAAAATTGGTTAAAAACAATTAAGCATGTTTCTATACCTATAGATTTTAAAGATAACTTTTAGATGCTCAATTAGTATTGTTATAATAAATCAACTGGTAAATATACTACAGCTGAATAGCTATATGCTTGGACACGAGAATATAATAATACACATAATGATAATATAGCTTTAATTGACTAGACACATTTTATTGCAAATAAGGATGGAAGCATTAGATTTAATAATACTATATCTAAATTAAATTACCGTTATAATAATATGGAGCGTCTTAATGTTTTTATGGAGAATAAAAATCGAGAGGTTCTTAAAGCTATATTGGACGAAAACACAGAAATAAGACTTATAGACGGTAATGCTTCAGATGTTAAAAGTTATTTATTAAATAATTATCCAGATTGGGTTAAGCATGGTAAAATGGTTTATGCCAAAATTAATGGTAATCCTATATTGTCTAAACAAGATTTAGAAAAATTAAACTTAAACACTAAAGATTCACATACTTGGGAAAATGTAGAATTACACCCATTATTATAGCAATACAATGCTCTAGATTTATTGTTTACATAGGAATTTATGTATTCTACTGTAGGCTCTCATGCAAATCACCCTTCTAAAGTTAGCTATGATGTACCTATTATATATAAGCATCCTAAACTTGGATTAACTACATTTTTAAATAAACATCCTGAAATGCGTAATGAACTTATGGATTTTGATGAGTTCTTTAATAATATACGTGATAGTTTTATTGAACAAAAAACAGGTGTTACTAGAACAATAGAAAGCTGGGAAGATGACCACCTTGCTGAATATGATAATCCAAAATGGGAAGAAACTAAAAATACATACTTAAAAGAACACTAGAATGATGAAGATTTTAGAAATCTTGTAACTTGGGCTTGGAATGAAGCTAAAAAATAGGCAAAAGAACAGAATAAAATTCTTTTAAATTCAAGTGCTATTATACTAAAAATGTTCCCAAAAGATTTTACTAAAGTTATTACAATGTCAGTAGGTGATGCAACAGTACGTGGTATGAATACTGATTGGAAAGCTACTATTGATGACACATTAAGAGGTTTAATAGTACCTAAAGTAGAAGTAAAGCCAGGAGAATATTTCGATAAAACTATTTATAATAGTTTACGTGATGAGCGTACAAAAATATTTGACAATGAGTGTGCAGAAGAAGCTTCTCGATTTAAAGCTTAGGATAAGCGTAACGTATCTTTAACTGCAGCTATGCATGAGTTTTAGTTAAATCAAATTGATGGTATTCCTAATACTTATAATATGGCAATATTATCAGATTTACATTCTGATGTTTATACTATACAAGCTGATGCTGATTAGGCAACTAATTTTGATGGTGCTACATTTGTAAATCCTTGGGTTGTTATATGGGAAAATAACTCATTAAATGGTGATAAGGCTGGTATTAATAAAAAATAGTTTGTACATTTCTTTGATAGGGCTACAGGTACAGGTGGTATCATTAAAACTGCAGGCTTTGGTATTACAAATGATAAAGCTAGGTAGTACTAGTTTTATAGAGATATGGCATATAATATGACACATTTTAATTGGAAAGATTAGAATGGTAATTAGCTAATTATGCCTAAAAATGAAACTTAGAATGGTATTCTTAGAGACTTTAATGGTGATGATGTAAATTATGGAGATATTTACTTTACTAGAGCAGGTAAAAATTATAGACGTATAGTATAGGATTATTTAGGTAATAATACTTATGAAGTAATTGACTGTGAGGTAGATGAAAATGGCAATTCTATAACAGAAGAAGTAACTAATAAAATTGTATGCAATTCTAACTATGATATATGGCAAATGTTTGGAGGTTGGAACTCTCTTGAAATTAAAGATGGTAAATTACAAGGTTCTGAACATTCTATAGAACTGACTGCAAGAGCTTGTAATGTTTATGGTACTAAAAAAGAGGGAATAGACAAAGTAGAAACTGCTGCCGATGTATTTTAGCCAATGAAACATTCGGATATTCATTATAATCCAACTATAGGTGCTGTAAAGCAAGGTGCTGCTAATATTAATCCTACTAGTTGTTATACAGGTAAACATGACTTAAATTTCATGCAAGTTGAAATGCGATAGGTAGGTATTTAGCTTGACAAAGAGCATCATGCTGATAATGAACATTTATCATTGATGACATAGGTAATATCTGCAGCATGTTCCATGGGTTATACTCAGTAGGATGCAACTAATTTATATTAGTCATTATATAATTTAACTAAATCTAGTACTAAGGAGTTTCGTAATTCGTTAGGCTCTTTGATAAGTACTACTTCAGATGATTTTGAAGCAGCTATAACAAGTACTATTATTAAATCTTTAATAAATACATCCTCAACAGACGGTGATTCTTTATAGATAATAGCCTAGAATGTATTGAAAACAATACGTGACAAGAAACTATTAAATATTAATAAAGATAATTATAAAGATATTGATGCTAATATACCATATAGTGATGCAGCAATCTCTAATAAAATTGCAAGTATGTTAACTTCTACTCTTACAAAGAATGGTATTAAAGCTCATATGCCTGGAGTACTTGCAGTATTAAATCCTGCTTAGGAAATTATTAAGTTCTACTAGATTCCTATTAAAAATGAAAAGGGTGAAAATGTTACGAATGCAGATGGCTCTACTAAATATAAAAAAGTAACATTAGCATAGATTGAACGAGAATATCATACTGAAGATGCTATGTCTATACTTCAATAGCTATAGGATAAGCAAGAATTTATACCTTTAAATCGTGATATAGATGATAATGTTATTAGTGTTCCACAAATTAAAATAGGTAGGAAATATTTAGTTACATATACTGATGGTGAATAGGATATAAATGGTAATTTAGTATAGAAAGAAAAAATTATACATATAACCATGCCAAATAGAACAGAATCTGACATTGAAACTGTTAACTATAATGGCAAAATCTATTTATAGTAGAGAATGGGTTATCGGAAATTACTTGACTATCTTAATACTATGGATGATAATAGAATCATTGGTATTAAAAACTTTACACTTGGTGGTTAGGATTTGGATAGTTATGATATTACATTTAATGATATTAATGGTAATAGCTGGCAACTTTCTGATTTAGATATTGTTTAGGATTATTTTACGGCTAGAGAACAAAAAGATTCACGAAACTTAATATTAAACTTATTAGACAAATATAATTATAAAGAGCAATTTTAGTAGTAGTTAATTAAAGAATTTAGAGAAAGTAACTTATCTAAAGAAGTTAAAGAATCTTTAATTGCTAATCTTACTAATAATTTTAGGGCATATTTTCTAACTCCTACTGATATATATAAACAATTCTTCTAGAAGTATGGATTAAAATTTTTAAACATTTAGATGTAGAAGCAACTAGAAGCGTTAAGAACTGATGTATCAAATAAATCTAGACAAGTGCTTATTAATAACCAGATAGTTACTGTTAATAGTGATACAATTAAAACTACTAGTTATGGGTTAGTAATGCCAAAAGTCTTTAAAAATGCATTTAATTTAGAGGAATTTGATTAGGTAGATGATATTTTAAATGACCCCTAGTTCTTTACTAAGAAATTACTTAAAAAGTTATATACTAAAGTTTAGAACTATGAAATTGGCGATGATAAATTTTACAACTATCATGTAGAATTAAAACGAAACACGGGAGACCATGTATATATTAGACAGGGCTTAGCACATGCTGATTTAGCTAATGAAGTAGAATGGTTTAAATAGGTAGATGCTGACGGAAATGTATATAGAGTTGATAGTGACGGTAATATTATCTAGAGAATGTTTAGTGTAGATGACAAAATCTATACCGACTATGAAGGAAATCAAATAATTGTTGTTGGTGATGATGTATATAAGGATACAAAAGGTAGAGTAATACCTGCAAGTAGAGTACAGAAATCGGCTAATGGTTTATTTATTGATGAAAAAACAGGTAATGAAGTCACATTAGAATCGCCATTATAGTTTTATATAGATAATACTGATTTTTCAATATTAAATATAAATAGTTGGTGTAATGATGATGAATTTGGTAATATTTTAAATACTTTAAGTCATTGTAAATCTCAATACGTTCGTAATTTTGCGAATAGATTTGAAAAAAATGATAAAGAAGGAACATGGGTTACTAAAACTAAGCATGAAACTTGGTCTGATTACATGGCTAAGTACGAAAATATAGAAGAGCTTTATAATAATGGAAGTAATGTATATACTATATAGAAAATAAAGCGAGAGGGTTCTAGAATGATGACTTCATTTATTAAGTAGTTGGATGTTGTAGCAGCACGTATTCCAGCACAATCATAGGCTTCTTTTATGCCTATGCATATTGAATCCTTCGAGAATCCTGACACCAATAATGCTTATGTAAATATATTCCAATTTTATTTACAAGGCTCAGACCTCGATATAGATGCAGTATCACTGCAAACATTTGCAATTAATTACAATGGAATATATGAAGGACACTCTCCATACTTCAATTTAGATTCAATAAAACTATTAAAAGCATCTGAAACAAATATACCATTTCCTACAGGTGAAAAATTACAAGAAAATGTAGTTAATAATTCTAAAGATACTACTATGATGTAGTTATTAAAATAGTATGGAAAAGAGTTATTTGGTGTTAAAGGCAAGCATGGACAAGAAAATGCTTTACTGCAAATAGATTGGAGTAGAGACGGAGAAAGAGTAAATGTAGAAGTTAATAATTCAACTATAGAAAATATAGAATTATTAGGAAAATTATTAAATAATGTAAAATCTTGGGAATATAAACCAGACGATGTAACTTCTACAAAGGCATTTAATGAAGTAATGTTTGGCGACGGTGGTACATATCTGACAACGGATATTTATACTAAAATAGCAAATGCTATAAAGGATGTTATTAATAGACATAATATCTACATCAATGATATGTCTAAGACTAAAAGAGATTAGGTATTAAAAAATAATGCAGTAACTGCGTTATTTAATATTATTAATAATCCTATTAATTTACGTGAGGCACAGTCTTCTGTTGATGTACTTACTAAAACAGCTAAGTCTCTTGCAAAACAATCTGAAAAAAATAAGATACAGGCTACTTTTACACCTGGTAATTTTATTAGTAAATTGCAGAGTATTAATGAAAACATGACAGGTAAAGATGGTATTGCTATCAGTGCTACAGCATTGAAATCATTTTTTGCTGCTACATTTATGAGTAATACTATTTTAAATAAAGATACTGCTACAAATGCATCATCATTATTATGTAATGTGCCTATAGGTGGTAAGACATATCATGGTATAGCAAATGTAAATGCAGACTATATGCGTTTTGCTAATAGTACTGATATTAGTGAAGAAACTAAAAATCAATTAATATCTTATTTGCAATAGTAGTTATGGGAATCAGATGCGGCTAATGAGGCGTCCGCTTTCTTATCACTTTCGACTGACAATGCTAAAGAGTTAGCACTTGCTAAACTTAATGCAGGAACTATTACATTAGGAATGTATTTGTATGGATTATCTATAGGTGTTCCCGTTGAAACTCTTTATAAAATAATGACTTCTCCTATTGCATTTAGATTAGCTGAGATCACTAAAGGTGATGTATTTAATGAAGAACCAAGTCAGTTTAGTATTCTTGGAGCATTTAATTACATTAAAAATGGTCCAAGTCTAAATATGTTTAATAATATTGATTTAACTACTTATAAAGGAACATTAAGACCTGTTGCTTTACTTGAAAATGCTATATTCAATCATAAAGCTTTTGGTAAACTTGATGATAATCATTTATATAGAGATTTAGCAAGTAAAAGTAATGCTATTACAGGACTTGAAGAGCTAAGAAGTGCTTGTGAAAAGTATAAAGGTGTTTTATCAGATAATGTATACACTACATATGAAGCATTATATAACTAGGCTATTGATAAGTTAGAGACTTATATTAATGATGTAGTAATGTATAATACTGCAGGTGAATATGAAACAGTTTATGGTAAATCAAAGATTACAAATGACTTAGAAACATTAGCATATGGAGCTGCTGAATATAAACGACTTGGATAGATACTTAAATTAAACTAGTCTATTAATACTAATCCTATAGATTTATATACACAAGTATCTAGAATTGAGAATCTTATTGTTGATAGGGTTCGATAGATTGCTGGTAAAGATAAAGATTCATACAAAGCACGCCTTGGTTTAAATAATGGTATTATTAGTAGTTTAAAAAATAAAAAAATAGATTTAGAAAAATTCTTAACAGACATTAGTTACTAGCGTGAAGTTATTGCTGACTATGATGCTATTAAATAGACATTTAATCCATTAAAAATATTAGTTACTAATCCTAACTATAAAGGCTATGTTGAATCTCTATTAATCGCACACAAAGGTTTACAAAATAAATAGCTTAAATACAGATTCTTAACTGAAAAAGTATCTAACTATATAGATTAGAATAAGATTATTATAGATAGACTAAAGAAATAGGTATATAAAAACGCTGATGCCTTTATTAATTATAAGTTAAGACAAACTTGGATGCAAGAAAGTAATCTTACTTTTACTATTCCAGGTACTACTGACAATAATAATACTTATTCATTTATTAATGGTGACATAAAGCCTCTTTATTGTAATAAAACTATACAATTAGGAACTGATATAGGTGATGCTAATTTTAAATTATGGGTAGAACGTACTTTAATACCTAAATTAAAAGCCAATAAAAGTTTATCTGATAATATATTTATTTAGAATTTAGCTCCTGTTATTACTACTAATACTAATATTGGTATACCTTCTATAAGTTATGGACTTGGTGGAATTAATATGTTACCTTAGACTGATTATGAACGAGAAATATTAGATGCTAATAAAGATGGATTTAATAAATTATCTTCTTGGCGAGATTGTATTATAACAGATGCTAAAGGTAAAGCATTTCATATTAAATAGTTATTATTTTATTATTCATTAATATGTAATAACGGTAAGTTAGGTCCAACATCTTTACATAAAATATTTGAAGATTATCTTAATGAAGATGTTGCAGCAAATTATAAAGAGTTTATTGCTCAAAAAGAAGCTGAAAATAAGGAACTTGTAGACGGAGAAAGGAAAGATAGTGATTTTTATAAAATGCTTAAGGAAACAGTCACTGATGAATGGTTAGCACCTATGTCCTCACCTTATGCAGGCGGTACTAATGTACTTAAATATAAAAATACTAATGAAAATAGAATATACTTATATAAGTAGGTATAGAAAAATAACTCTGAGGATGATTATGGAGATAATTATGAAGATGGGTAGGATATATATAATTTTGAAATACCACCCGAGTAGGAAGATAGAAATGATAATATTAATGGATATACTAAATAGGAATCTAATGCTTTAATATCTTCAGATTATAACTTCTTTACTAATCCTACAAATATTAATTTTGAACTAACAAATAAAATTCAAAAAGATACATTAAGTAAGTATGCTATATATTATGAATATGATAAAAATGGAAATCCTGTATTAGTGTCTATAAGTAAAGATATAGCTAAAGAATTTAAAAAGAAAATGGATGCTCTAGTAGATGCTAATGGTAAGAAACTTAAAGGTGTATTACCATTCTAGACATAGCTTGTAGATGGAAAAATGAAGAATATTGTAGATGAAGATTAGATAGAACAATTTATTAACGATATAAATAACGGTTGTGGCAAATAATTGCTTAATTAAGACTTTGGAATATCAGACTAAGCTTAAATAGTCTGGTATTCCAGAATCTATTTTTTATTCAACAGTTAGTAACTTTGTAAATAAAGTCGGAAGATTCCCAAATTTAGATGAAATAGCTAATTCTAACTCATCTACATATATTGCTAACTTATTGCATTTAGATAAAAATAATTCAACATCTATAGATAATATATTAACTACTATGAATACTGATTCTATATGGGAAGCTAATATAAAATTAAACGATATTTATAGTGACTAGGAGATAGAAATATTACCATTGTGGAATGATGCTATAATAAATACCACACTACGTCCTTCACAATATTTCTCAGAACCTAAATAGTTACATAGTAGTAGTAATAAGCCTAATATGCAAAGTGTTTTTAATACTATATTTACTAAACTTAATAATTTATATGGTATTCAAATAAACACTATTACCGATAAAGAATTGGCACAAAAAAATTGGGAACCTGAAATACAAACTACTAATGCTTTTATTAAAGATGGAAATATATATATAAATACGGATCATGCTAAAGCTGATGCTCCTATACATGAATTAACACATCTATTATTAGGATCTATACGATTTAAAAATCCAGATATTTACTTTAAAATAGTAGAATCAGCACAATAGTTTCCTAATTTTCAACAATTTTAGTAGCAAAATCCTAATAGAGCTATGAATGATATTTTAGAAGAAGCTTTTGTTACTGAAATGGCAAAGTATTTAGCAGGTGAAAAAAGTATTATAGAATAGTTACCATAGAATGTTATCTATGAATTACATTATAATATGAAAAGACTGCTAGATTCAGCTTTCATGGGCTAGTATAGTGTTAAAAGTATACCTAATTCATAGTTATATAGCTTGTCATTATCAGAACTAACTACTATATTAAATAGTAATTTACTTGAAAGTAATTTTAGTGGTAGTTTGGATGAGGCAATGTAGCATAGAATTTTAGCTAATACTAAGGAAGAGTTAATTAAAAAAGGAGACTTAAGGGAGGAATGTAAATGAACTGTAATTATATATATAAAGGACATATTATAGGTAATGTACAATAGTTAGATGACTTTTTGTTAAGTAAAAAACGATTTGAACCTACTTTAGGAGACATAGTATTTTCTAAAAACACTAAATAGTTAGCATCTATAAATAGAATTGAGACTATTAATAAAGATGCAGAAGATTTAGGTAAACGTTATGCAGAAGCTAAAGCTAGAGCTTAGATAATAGATGGCGAAGAAGTACTTAAAGCTACTAGACCATTTGTTGGTGTTAGTGAGTTTATGAGTGGTTTACGTAATAATTAGGGCAAATTATGGTTTCCTGAATTTACTACAGAATACTGGGCAAACTAGTATATTAATTGGAGTAATGGTAATTACACATAGGATGAAAAAAATATATTTTTTGATGGAGATGAATCTAAAGTATATAGTTTGGAACTAGGTAACTAGAAAGAGTGGAGAAAACCTGATGGTTCTTTAAAAGATACATTTGGTAGTGCTGAATAGAACAAATTTCGCCAGTTAATGGAGGATAAATGGAAACATTAGGCTTCTTATGGTAATGATATTCATGCTATATTATAGAATTATTTTAGTAAGACATCTTCTGGTAAGTATCGTTATGAGTTATGGGATGAAAGTCCTATGCAATTAGCAAATAGTATTAAATATTTACGTAAGCATAATCTTATATCTAATTCAATGACGGATAAAAAAATAAATAGTATTATTACTATAGCCAAAGAACTAAAAGACTAGCTATAGACTAAATATGGTAAAGATTGTGCGTTTTATCCTGAAATTACTGTGAGTGCAGATTTAAATCATGAATATGAAGGTAGAGATGATTTAAAAGTACTAGGACGTCTTGATTTATTAGTAATAGATGAAAATGGAGTTCCTCATATATTTGATTATAAAACTTCTCCTAAAAATTATATAGATTATGCAAGTGCTAAAAAATTAACATTTACTTATTAGCAATCTATATATGAACGTATGTTACGTAGATATGGTTTTAATACTCTAAGCACTGATATTAATATTATTCCTTTAAAATTAGATGGTTTTAGAAAGGAAGGAGATGATTGGGTATATAATGATGTAGTAAAAGGGGATAATACTCTTATACAAGATATTACAGAAGATGCAAATAAAGAAACTATAGGTAACAATATTGATGAATATATAGAAGCACCATTAGTTATAGATGGAAATGCTGAGGCTACTATAGAAACAGTAACAAAACAAATGCAAGAGTGCTTTACTAATTATGGTAAAGTAAAAACTGATGAAGAAATTAAAGCTTTAATTGAAAAACAAGGTGGTTTTAAAGTTAATGACTAGCTAGGAACTCTTGAATTTTAGCCAAAAGGTTGGACTCGTACAATTTCTGTTAAAAATGAAGGTAATGCTGAAGCTGAATTATTTAAAAAAGTTAAATAGTTTATTACAGGTTAGAAAGAAAGAAGTCTTAAAAATACTTAGACCATTATTAAAGCTTTACGTGAAGCTCAGTCAGAAGATTCTAGGACTCTTTAGTTACCTAATGGCATGAGTGATTGGTTAAAAACACGTTTATCTAAATATTGTAGTAAATCTTGGGAGGTTATGGATACTCCAGCACAAGAAGTAGCTGAATAGTTTGGTATGATACTACTTTATAATAGTACTATAGATGTTATGGAAGTAGTAAAAATATCTAACTCTGATTTATACTATTAGCATAATTGGGGACAAGGTAGAACTAATTTATTAGGTTCTAAAGAAGCTGATTTAAATGAAGATTCTAAATCAGATAGTTTAATTATGAAAGCTGTTACAGGTAACATAGAATTAATGGAAGCAATGGCTGTACTTAATACTATGGAATTTAATAAACCAATACAAATTTCCAATATAGCTGTACTAAATCCTATTTATGGTTAGGGAACTGAAGCTAATTCTAATAAAGAACTTATGTATAATTGGTAGCGATTAAGATAGGTTTTTAAACTTAAAGGAGAAAATAAATTTGGTAATAGTATTAAATTATTATCTTTAGCTGAAAAAACTAATATGGAATATTAGGATATAATGAGCCGAGTGAATGATAGATGGCAACAATAGAACTTAGCTAATTTTAAACCAGCCTTTACTTAGTTATAGAGTGCATTAATACCAAATAACGTGGAAGAAAGTATTAGTGCTTTAATGGATATTAAAACTAAGCTAGAAAAGAACTTTGGTATGGCTAAGGACATCATTACTAAGGGTGAAAATACGGGTAAAAGTGTATATGCAGATTACCAAAATTATGACTAGCAATATATTAAAACTATCTATCAAATGGTTTTACGTTCTATTGCTGAGCTTAGTGGACTTGATATTAGATAGGAAGTTAAAGCACATAGTAATTGGATTGATTCTGTAAATATTCTTAATAATGGTGTCTCTGGTAACTATATTGATAATGCAGGTAACTTTAAAAATAGATTATTAAATTAGGTTACTTCTATTGCTCTTGAGGGTTATCAAAATGCTAGAGATACTATTTATTCAAGAATTAGACATTTGACTACGGCAGTAGAAGAACTAAAACGACAAGAAGGGTATAGTTCTTTAAAAGAACATACTTTTGGTAACTAGACTTCACTATATGAAGGTATGATGGAATTTACACCTGATGGTGATCTACGTTTTGTTAATCCTTGGAGTGCTGATTGTCATTTAAGTTATGCAAAAAAAGAATTTCTTAAATAGGCTATACTAGAATTTAACAAAGATTCACATCCCAATTGGACTTAGCCTATTATTGATACAAAAATAAACTCTAATGATATTGAATTTTTCCAAGTTCCATTATTAGAGGCGTCTTTTGCTTCTAAAGTTAATACTGATGGCTGGTTAGGTTGGCTTAAAAATAAATTAAAAATGTTTTCTAGTAGAAGTAATTTTAAAGAAGCTGTAGAGCGTTTTTAGACATAGTGGTTAACTGATAAAATAGATTAGGCACAAAGTATGGATGGAGAAATATTTAAAGCTTTAAATCGAATGGATTAGGGACATGGTATGGATAGAATTCAAATGATCGAAAATTTACGTAAAAAACATGGTGATGGATTCTTTGAACGTGATATAGAAAGATTACTTGGTGCACATATTATGGCATATTCTACATAGTAGGTAATGGAGGGTAGATTACCATTAATAAAAGCAGCTTATATATCTTTAGCTGTTATGGGTAATAATCAAGGGCAAGACTACTCTAGTGATGAAAAATTTATTAAAGAGTATGTATAGTCTAAAATTAATCATCTATCTATTACTGATCCAAAACTTAGAAAAATTAAAGGAGCTTTAGGAATGTTATAGCAAGGAGCTTCTTGGATGGCACTTGCGTTTAGTCCTTTACAAATGACCTACCAAAGTCTTGAAGGTATTTGGAAAGATGCCAAACTTATTATCACGAAACCTGATGGTAAAGATACATTTACTTTCTAGAATATGAAAGACTCTGCAAAAATAGTATACAAAGAATTGTTTAATTATAGTGATACGCCTTCTGTAACTGAAGCAATTAATGCTGTTTTTGGCATTAACGATATGGATAGTATATCATTTGCTCAGAATAATAGTTCTAACACTAATGGTTTTTTTAATTTTTTTGGAAGAACGGCTTATCACTTTGCATCAAGACCAGATTTTTATAATAGAATGACTATTTTTGTATCATAGATGCTACATGATGGTAGTTATTATGCTCATTCTGTAGATGAAAAAGGTATTTTGCACTACGATATGAAAAAAGATGAACGTTTTAAAGCACTATTTAGTAGTCCTAAAGGTTCAGAATCTTATAATAAAGCTTTTTCCTTGTATTTAGCAACAGCATAGTAGTTAGTAAGAGAAGGTGCCACTAATACAGATGGTTCTTTATTTAAAGTTGATTTAGATAAACCTAATTTACCTAAAGCATACTCTAATAAAGAGTCTGAAGCAATGAAGGCTATAGGAGACACTATGTATGGTTATTATGATAATAGTAAAAAATCACTTATGCAGGCAACTATGCTAGGAGGTTTAATAATGTAGATGAAAACATATTGGTCATCTAAAAAGAACTAGTATCTAGCACCTGGTGGTATTAAAGCATAGGGAAAATGGGAACAAATGATCAGTCCTAATGGTAAGAAATGTTACTATTCATTAAATGATGAAGGTAAAATAGATAATAATTCAATGCCTGTTGAAGAGGGTGATCCAAGAGCCAGTTAGATACCTTTTATGCAATGGAAAGGTAAATTTGAAGAAGGCGTATTAATAACGTTATGGGACATAATAAAACGAACTAAAGAGCATCATGGTAATATTAAATAGGCTTGGAAAGAAAAGGTTAATGGTGATGATGATTTATCTAAATTATATGTATCTAATATAAAATTACTTATTAGTGATATATTAGGTTTTATTTTAATAGGCGGATTACTTAGTGCATTGCTGAAAGGCTTAGCAGACGATGAAATTAAAAAAGCTAGAAAATCTAAGCACTTTGAAGATGCATTAGCTGCTACAGGAGCTAACTTCTTATATAAAACTGTATATAATTCAGCACTTGATATGAACTTTTTAAGTTCTATTTTTGAGACATCTGTAGATTGGAATCCATTTTCATTATCTTTTATGTCTTCACAAGTTTCTAATATATGGGATATGGCAATGGGTGATTAGTCTTTCTCTAAAACAGTATGTGGAGCTTTTTCTGCTACTCGTTAGCTTAGACCATTATTTACTTGCTTAGAAGCACAACTTAAAGAGGATTAAAAAAATAAGGCAGTAACCTAGGGAATTACCCCTAAGCTACTGCCTTTTACTATGATAGTTGTCTAATACGCTCTTGACAGATGTGTATTATCTTTTTATAATCTTTAATCCTAGATTCTGTTTCTGTAAATCCAGGTTCATTTTTAGTTCTAAGTACTCTCTTAACAATATCAGCATCCCAAGGATTTAGATTATAATCCATCCAAATACTCCAAGGTTGTATAACATGTTTAGAGTAATCACTTTCTCCTACATTAGTTTTTCTTTCTTCTGTAGGAAATATACCTATTTTTGTTAAATACTTTATTAATTCTTCTCTATTCATTTATAGTATTCTAATAGATTTAATGTAGTTTCATCTAAGTCTCTTTCTTTTAACTCCAAATCTTTAAGAACTAATCTAACTATGGCAGTAAAAATATTAATAATTGTAATAGAATCTTTTATATAATAAGTATTGCCATATTCAAAAGTTTTATGTAAATCTTCTTTCTTAATTATATTATACTTAACTAAGATTTCTGAAGCTTCTTCATCCATATAAAAGTCTTCATATTCACCATAACAATATCCTATAAAATTAAACTGCATTATTTTAGAAGCTTCTTCATAAGCCTTTGTTATATCTTCAAGTGAGTAATTACTAGTTACATGATAAGATTCTGTATTTCCATATTCATAAGAATATAAAAACAATAAATTAAAATTATACATATTATTAATTGCTATTTAAAACTCCGTAAGCTGCGCCATCTAAAGGAAAGAAAAGATACTCTTTTATTATTCTCGGTTCTAATATAAAATCGGGAAGTACTATCCTAACTATTTTAATAAATATTTCAAGAAAAACTATACTATTTGGTATTAAATAAATATCTTCTGTTCCATTATTAACTATGTCTTCTTCTTTAATAATTTTATAATTTAGTAATTTATCAATATACCTACGTGTAATATAGTTTTCATTATATTTAGTACAGCATTCTTTACAAAAATCAAAGTTTAATATTTTAGATGCCTTTCTATAAGCTACAGACATATCATCTACATCGTAGTTACTTTGATATTGACATTCTTCATAATTATCATATAAATCGCCAAGAGTAAATATAATATTATACATCTTTTTAGCCATTATTAATACATTTAATATTAATCATTTCTTTCTATATATAATTATCAACTTCTATAGAAGAACACTCTATAAAATCACCTAAAGAATCTACATCTGCAATTTTTATATTAGGTGCTTCTATATCATAAGTTTCATATATAACATCTTATACTTTATATTTATAAGTAACTCTATATTTTATTTATATATATAAATAATAATCTTGTTATTTTATCCATTAAATCATTTATAACTAAATTAGATTTTGTTACAGTGTCTAATCCAATTGTTTTATAGTCAAAATTAACTATCTTTTTTCTTATAATATAATAATGTAGGATTATCTTTATGTATCTCTATCATAGATAGATTCTTTAATTTAATTAAATGTTCAAATTTAGTTAAATTAAATCTATGAGAAAGTAAATGATAACCATTAACTGTTTCTAATAAGTCATATTCGTAATTTCCTACGCAATTACATTTACATATTATATCTTCATATTCATCAATTAATTCTCTAGAGTTAGAGTCAATATCAAGAATCCAAACTTTTTCATAATTAGGACTTTTACTATCTACAATAGCTTTGTCTACTAACCTATATGTGTTATAATTATTATTTTCTATAGATACAGCAGTATATTTAAGAAGATTTATTTGAAATAATCTATAGCTACGTGGATTTACCCATATATAAGCTCTTGCATTGTTATTGACACATAGTGTCTTTATTTCGGATTCATAGTGTTTTAGCTCGTCTATATTAAAAATTGTATAGTTTTTAATAATAATTTTATTAGATACATTATTGCCATCTTTTTTACGGCAATATATTTGTATCCAATAAAAATCTCCTTCATTTAAATGTTTTAGCCAAACATAAATACTATTAAAATTATCAATTATCATTAAACATAAACATTTTAGTTAATTCTTTTAAACATTCTTTAGCTACTTCATTAATATTAATTATAGTATCTAAATTATATCCTAAAGTGTCACAAATTGCTTCTTTAAAGTTATTATCATTATATGTATAATATTCTATATAATTACGTATTATACCTAATATGTCTACATCTGTAAAGCTAATTTATGCTTCAATATTCATAAATATATTTTTTGCCCGTTAATAAATTAATTTGAATACCATAATTAGAATGAGGTATAAATATTACATAATCTAATTTACAACAATCTGTACTATATGAATTGTAACGTTTATTTATTACTTTATCTATTATGTTCATACTAATACTAGATATATTAGTAACAGGAAGTTTCTCTCCTTTTTCTATACAAGCTAGTATATTGTTCAAAGCACTTATTTGCAACTTTTCAGCTTGCTCTAAGTCTGTTTTTATATATTTAGCAAATTGCATAACTAAATGTTGATGTTTTATTACAACAAGGACAATTTATAGTTTCTATGGTTTCATCATATATGGGTATACCTAGAAACTTATATATTTTTGTTGTTTTAGTTATATCTTTTTCTTTATCAATTTGAAGTAGACTGCCACAATTATAGCAATAAACTTTTGCAAAACGAGCATTTTTAATTACCTTCATCAAACCATTTATTTACTAATTTTCTACACTCTGCTTTAATTTCATTTATATTTAGTATATATGTACTTTCTCTTTCTAGACTATAACCATCTAATACGTCTACAATACAATCCGAAAAAGAATCATATCCTACTGTTACAAAATTATTAATCATATCTTCTAGTAATTCATCATTAATATCAATATTTAATTTTATTTCCATATTATTTATTTTAATGTATCCAATAATTTCCAACTGCAGGTTCTGCAGGAATAGGTAATTTAGTACAAAATATAGCTGCAGAATCTTCCATACACTTTTTAAGTATATTAGGTACTTCTTCCAGTTCTGCTGGGTATTCAATGATAAGCTCGTCGTGGACCATATCGCAAATTCTTACCTTATTGAACATATTATGATCTAGTATCCATTGAAAAAACTTAATGGATGCAAATTTCAATAAAATTATGCCACTACCTTGTGTCGGGCTATTTAAAGACATCCTTTCCCATTTACTACCCGCCATATTATGTTCTTTCAGTTCATCTTTGCTATATTCTTTGTTTCTTATATACTCAGGAGTATCTTCTATTTTCTTCCATTTCTCCCAATCCTCCCAATATACTTTATGTCCAGTTATTTTATTAATTAATACATAACCATGTGTCTTAACAAATTCGGCACCTTTGGCTTTAAAATCAGCAATACCTTTAAATTTATTATAGTATTTAGTAATGTAACTCTTAGCTTCATCTAAAGAACAACCTAATTGTTTAGCTAAACCTTTTGCACCTCCACCAAATTGAATGAGAAATTCAGGAGATTTAGCTTTACTACGCCATTCTTTATATTTTTCCTTAATTACTTTTGTTGGAGTACCAGGTGGAATAATATAATCAAAGAATGTAGCTGCCATTAAGCTATGAATATCCTGTGAACCCTCAGTAAATTCTTTAATCATGTGTTTTTCGTTATAAATATCAGCTCCAAGGCGCGATTCGAGAGCACTATAGTCACAACTGCACATCTTATTACCTTTATCACTTATAAAACAGCTTCTAGTAAGCTCGTCGTGTGGTAAATTTTGTAATTGAACATAACAACACTTACTTGCAGGTACTCCTTTATACTTAGCTAAGTCCTTATCATGGTCTTTAGAATTACCACAAGACATACGACCTGAACTAGCACCTAATTGTTTAAAAGTAGTATGGATTCTGTTAGTTATAGGATTAATGGCATCTATATATTGTTGTCCATAGGTACTACAAACTTTAGCTGCCTCCTGATAATCATCATAATATAGTTTAATAAACTCATCATTAATACCTTTTTGGTTAATAATAAGTTTTTCAACCATACTATCTTTAGATTCACCAGTCTTTTTATCTTCTGTTTTTGTTTTAAAGCCCATACTTTGTAGTAATGGAATAACTTGGTCTTGACTATTCCAATTTATTATGCATATAGGTTCTGTGGAAAATCCGGAAAATAAATCACCTTGTATGTTTGTTTCAAAATAAGGATTATCTACCCATTTCTGCCAAACTTCAATATTGTCTTCAGTACCTTTATAAGCAAAGCCTTGTTTCTTAAGTTTCTTTATTTGCTTACTATAATTAACATCATATTTATCTACTTCAACCTTTCTAAATCCTGCAACAACATGACTTTGTGACCATTCATATAACCACTTATTTAGAGCTTCTAAGGCTTTATTTTTATTGACTTGGTCTTTTGCCATTTTTTGTTTCCATTTAGAAACATCAAGCATTATACCACACCACTCTAAGTAAGCAATAACAGGTACAAATTTATTTTCTAGCTTAGCACCAATTAAACATTGATTATCCTCACATTCTTTTATTTGCTGTTCCATTATATCTACTAGATAAACAACATCACCTGCTGCATACTTAATTACAGATTCATCAATGCCACGCCAAATAATTTCACCACGTACTGTCTTATCAATATAAATACCAAGTCTACGTTCAGCTACTGCTTGTAAACTATATTTAATATTCTTAGGATTATAACCTAAGTGTAATAGTTGTTCGACAATCATAGTGTCCCAAACTTTAGTTGGAACTATTTCATATTTATATAGAAATTGACAATCAAACTTTAAATTATGTCCTACTAATAAATGCGTTTCAAGTATTTCTTTATATTGCTTAAAGTTAATAGTAGTACAATCTACTACAATTTGGACATCTTTAGTACCAAACTGTGCAGTAAGTAACTTACAAATATGTGGATTTCTACCAGAGGTTTCTGTATCAAACATAATAGTTTCCCAACTACTCATTATTTGAAGTGATTCTTCTACAGTTATATTAGTATAAGCAGATGAATTAAATAAGTCCTTTTGATTAGTTACTAAATAAATCATTTTCTAGATATTTAAATTTTTCTTTTAATCTATTTAATGCTTTATCTCGTAACTGTCTAATACGTTCTTTACTTACACCAAATATATCTGAAACTTCTTTTAATGACAGAGCTGTTTCATATATACCATATAACAAGCACAGTACATCATGCTCTCTATTATTAAGTAACTCAGTACTACTATTTATACTTTGACTTATAATATTAAGATTAACTTCATCTTCTAAATTAAAGTCAGAAGGAATGGTATCTTGTAGTTGACTGTATCCTTCTTCAGAATTGCCCAAAGGTTCATCTAAAGAAGCTATCCTATTATTAAATTTAAGTAAAAAGTCTATTTTAGTTACAGGTATATTTAATATATCAGAAAGTTCTGTACTTGAAGGAGTAGTACCTACTTCTTTAATGTATTCATTAGTAGCTTTTGCTATTTTATTAGCAATAACTCTTTGTGTTAAAGGTAATCTTATTGTATTGCGACAATCATATATTAATTTATACATAGATTGTTCAATCCAGTAAGCTGCATATGAAGTAAAAGGTACATTAAGTTTAGGATTAAACCTTTCTACAGCTTTTATTAGTCCAATATTTCCACTAGATATAAGGTCTTCTAGATTCATTCCTTTTATCTTAAATTTATTAGCTAAAAGTATAACAAATTTAAGATTTGCATTTATTACTTTATCTTTAGCTCTGTTATCTCCATTATGAGCTTTAATTATAAGCTCATTTAATGTTTCTTTATCTAATACTTTATATTTTTTAATATCTTTGAAATAACAAGCTAAAGAGTCTGTCATATTTCTATGTAAAATGGTTCATATATATAATTATATTTATTATCTAATATTGATACATTATAAATCTCCGTAGTATCATATTTATAATACTTTTCTTTACATTGATGTAAATGCCCACAAAACACTATATTTGGTTGTGTAATAGCAATAGTATGAGCTAATGGTACATTACCTGCCTTTAGCCAATCAGGATTCCATTTACTTGGAGGTAATAAATCTAAATCTCCTATACTAGGAGTATCATGAGTTATTAATATGTCTAAATCATAAGGAATATCATTATAAATATGCTCTAATTTAGAGTTACCTACCATAAATGCCCAATTACCAAAGTTATGACACCAAGGAGTTCCATATATCTTATATTCTTTACCTTCAGCACTTATATAATGATAAAGAGTGTCTTTTAAATATGCACATTTACCATTAGTCCATTCAACTAAATTAATAGCAGTTAGTGGACATTTTTCTAAATAAAAATCATGATTTCCCGCTACTATAATAACTTTATCGCAAGGTAACTGTTTAATATAATTACTAAAAGTAGTATAAAACCAATCTTCTGATTTAATATAATTTCTTTGTATATCTAGAGGTACTATATCTCCAGCTATAATTACTAATTCACATGGTTCTATAATAGGTAAAGTTCCATGGAGGTCACTTAATGCACATACTCTCATACTTTTAATGTGTATTTAGATATAGTATCACCACATTCTTCACAAGTTCCTAAATCTTCATAATCTCCTTTACTTTCTATTAAATCTATTAATATTGATTGTAGTACTCCTAAATCTGTTTCTTTATCAATAATTAATTTAATAGTATCCTTAACTTTATCTATTGACAAATCTATTGTTTCTACACCATCTATAGTTATAGAATCACATATACAACCATTAATAGTTTCTAATATCATATTTATTTACAAATTAATACATTACTATCATCTAAGTACTGGTCTGTAGAGTGTAATTTTAAAGGTTTATTATAATATATATGTGCTATAATAGTTTCCCAGATTCGTAAGTTTTTACAGTAATCTTTACTCCAACATATAGTCCAACTAAATATCCATTTTCGGAATAATATAATAGCTATAAATGGATTCCATTCCCATCTTACCATATTATATTTAGTTTTCCAACCAACATTGCTAGTTTGAATACTAATAATAGGATTTAAGTAACTTGTACATATGGGTAAGCCAAAGAACCAACCTACATTATATGTTTTAAATCCATTGTAATGAATATGTGGACAAATTATTTTATTTCTAACTTTCCACCAATCATAATATGGAAAATGATAAGACCACCAAATTTTAAATTTCTTTACCATAACCCTATAGATTTACCTACTTTTTCGGAAATGTAACAAAATTTACTTCCGTCTTTCAAAGTTTGAATATAATCTTTACAATGTTCTACTAAAGAACTAGTAGGCTTAACGCCTACTACCTGCCCTGTTCTATATGGTTCTTCATTAGTAGATTTCTCTTCATCAATACCAATAAAAAATATAGCATCTTTACTATATTGTTTACATTCAGAACAAGCATGATTAGTATAGCCTATAGCTTTATTATGTAAATCTTTAACTGCCTTAGCATTTTTTTCAGTAAGTAAAGAGTTCATAATAATTCCTTCTTCAGCTACTTTGCCACATATAGGGCATAAGTATTTAACAATAGAAACTTCTAGATTATCCATTAATTTGTTTATTAATAATTTGCTTTAGTTGATCCCATGATACAGGAGTGTAATTATTATTATCTACTCCTACATCATACTGATAAGGAAAGGTTATATTTAGTCTAGACATATCCTTACCTTCACAATGCGGTCCAGAGTGTACATGTCCGTATAATTGCCAAACAGCATCTTTTCTCCAAGTACCTCCATAACATAGAAATGGGTAATGATTTAAATAAACAGCTTGCCCATTTATTTTAATAATAAGTTGTGAAGTAACACCTTCAAATAAGTCAAACACTTGATGCCCAGGATATCTTATCTCATCGTGGTTACCTACTATTAAATATATATGCCCATTTAGTATTTGAATAAGTTGCTTCCATCTAGCATTAGGAGCAAATGCAAAATCGCCAAGATGAAATACTATATCATTTGGTTGTACTACAGAGTTCCAGTTATTAATAAGAGCCTCATCCATTTCTTCAACACTATTAAATGGACGATTGCAAAATTTAATTATATTTACATGACCAAAATGAGTATCAGACACAAACCAAATACCTTGTTTGGAAGAATCTAATATTAATGGTTTATTATAATTAATTTCCATTTAAATTATATTTGTTTTTGTATCGATTATAAAAGCTTCTAATTACTTCTTCACCTATTGGATTAGTTCTTTTCTTATCACGTTCAATACATACAGATAAAGGAACATCAAAGAAATCCTTATATTCTATTATATACTTCATATTACAGAGTAATATTATATCTTCTATATATAATATATTTTTAGGATTTAAATTAATATTATCTATAACAATATCATAATTTAAGCTAACTGCCTTAGTTATTATAGCATTATTAATATATGAAACTAAGTTCTCTCTACTAGAAACCCAATATTTACCTAGCATATTACGAATATCGTCTTGGTTAATTCTTATCCTATGTTCTGGATCTTCTAAAACCCATTGTTTAGCCCAAGTACTCTTTCCGCTCGCAGGAATACCTCTACAAATAATTATTTTATTCATCTATTTTAGTATTAAGAAATTCGCATAAGAAGTTGGCATATACTTGAGCTTGTGCTTCTGTTATATTGTTATCGAAATAGAATTGCATACAATGAGTTAGTTCATGCATAAACGTATTTAATATCTGCTCTTCTGTTAGCTGCACTACTTCATCATCTATTTCAACTGTTTTAGCTATAGTAATTAATTGCTTAACATCATTATATGTACCATATTTACTATCTTGTATACTATCTACAATATTAACAGTAATCCAATTATTTGCAATCTTGAATTTCTTCGGTATTTTGAATTTCATTGTACTCTACATTAGTTAAATGCCAATCTTTTAAATCAAGAGTAGGGATATTTAATCCCCTACTCTTTAATGCTTTATCTGCTATCTGTAATGCTTCTAATGGCTGTATACATTCTTTATGTATATCAGAACCATCTTCTACATATAAAGTTCTATCTAATGTAACTTTAATATTATAACCTTTCATTAAAAATGTACTATAGATGTTCCTATTTGACTATTAAACAATCTTTCTAAATCATACTTAGATACATTGCCAATAGTTTTATCTTTATAAATTACATCAAATGTATTACTACTAACTTTCTTTATTTTCATATATTATCTAATAAATTAGCTAATGTTATTCTAAAACCTACTATACTTTTATTCATTTCTTTCTAGTATCAAGCACAATATCATTATCTAATATTCTTACCACAGCAACTTCATCACCGCCGTGTAGCAATCTCATTCTAACTAAAGGATATTCTTTCTTTAGCTGCTCTGCATCTTCGGGAGTGCATTTAATCCAAAAGATATTATCTTTAGGTTTAGAGTGATTCCATATAAGATGTTTAATAAGCCAAATATATTTAGACATAATCAATTAATGTTATTACAAAATTATTATCTAAAGGTTTACCTAGTTTATTAGCACAATATTTAATACCTCTAATATAATCATACCAAGGAGAGCTTACACTAGCATGATATTCAGCAATTTCATCACGGTCTTTTATATGTTGCCAATTCCAATATATAATAGCATCTGTAACTTCTAAATTAGGCATATCATCTATAGTTTCTATAAGTTTATTAAAGCAGGCTTTTTGATACTCTGAATCTTTAGGTTTCTTTCTAATATCAAGAATAAGGCGTAAATCAACACTGCCTTTGTAAGAAACTTTACTTAATTTTTTAAGTTCTTCAAATAAATCACCTTTAAAAGCTATCTTATTATGTACAATTTCACAAATACCTTTTTTAAATCGGACACGTATATCAAAATATCGAACTCCCATATTATATTGCTCTACTAATGTTTTATTTTGACACCTAGTCCAAGGCATTAATAACTTACCCACCAATGTTTTAGCGGGTAAGTATGTTAAACTATTATGACTTCCTATCATTATAGTAATTCTTTAATTTTATCAGCAATAAGCTTTACTTCAGGTCTTACTTTACCACTAATTTCATCACTTCTGAGGAGGCAGTAATGTTTCCAATCGTCAACAAAAGCAGTATGTACAGACTGTGTTTTAGTACTAAATGTAAGAACATTGCTACACTGTTGTGCTGTTTGACCTAATCTATGTAAATTGTTATAAACTATCTCACACATTTGCTCATACCACATATACCAATCAATAGCTTCCCAGTTATTTGTATCATGGGCATGAATTACTCCATTATCAAATAAATCTTCTGGATGAAATTCAGCTTTACTATATTCTTTATCAGTATACCATGGTAATTTACATATAGCTATCTCTGAGCTAAACTTAGGAGAAGAATAAAGACAATATCTTGTACTCTCTTCACTAATACTCTGTACTCTATGTCTATTAGTATCTCTAATACCTCCTATATTAGTCCAAAGTGAAAATGTTTTACGAAGTGCATGATATTTAGTAGGAGCACATAAATATTTTAAAACATCCATTTGCCCGTTTTCTATTAGCACACGCATGTTAGTTGTAATATATCTTGCTTTAACATTAGACACTATATGTGTATATGGATAACCTTTAAAATTTAAATTAAAGTAAAAGCTAGGAATAGTTAGATATATAGTGCCGTGTTCAAGTACTGACAGATGAAGTTTCTCTTGCAAATTTCTATCTTTAGCAATTTCATCATAACTATGGTTATGTAGAATTACTCTATTTACAAATTGCTCTCCTGTTTCACCATTTTTTCTTGGTTCAGATTGATAACATACTCTCGCACATCTAGCTATATGTTCCCATATTTCATTTAATGTATTACCTTGATTCCACAATTCTACCTTCGGGTCTATTAATTTCATTTTAAATATATTTAGTCACAACTACATTTGTTGGTTTTACTTCTCTTAGTTCTTGATCTGTATCATAATCATACATATCATAAATACTATCTCTATAAATAAAGGAGTAGTATTTTTCCTTTATTTTAATGATAGCTTTATATTCAATATAACCTTTTTCTAAATTAATATCTATTATTTCATAGTGTATATTAATAATAGTTATATATAAATATAATTCTTTAATTAATTGCCAATATTTATCAATAGTTATAATATCGCCATCATAATAAGCTTTCTGATACTGTTTTATTTTATCTGCAATTTCTTTAGGAGTGTTTTCGGGAATAGTATCTCCTCCAAAAAGAATCCAATTATATTCATCGGGTCTTAATTTCATAAATCTACTTGTATTGTAAAGAAATTAATATTACCAATTCCTACTATATGTGCATCACCTTGTTTATCAACATAATAATTTACTTCACCATTAAAGTCTGGAATTGTAGTTATACACCAATCGTGAGATGCAATCCATTCATCTATGTCTAGATTATATTTCCTTACTTCATCTAATAGGAAAACTGAAACTTGTCCGGAATCTGCACAGAAGTTACCAAGTTTAGAACACTCTATTTTAAAGTCCTCACCTTTTTCAGATGCTTCTACAAGATTATTAACTACTTCATAAGGATCTTCTACAATTTTATAGGTGCAACAACCCCAATCTCCATAGATTGTATCTTCAGTAAAATACGTAGAAATACCTAAAGCTTCCATATTTTGTCCACAGTCACACTTTTCCCAATCGTCATGTTCATTTTCCCATTCAGTATATTGTTTAATCATTTCATCTATATTAGGAGAATTAATGAGATCTGAAGTCCATGGAAATGGGTATGGATTTTCTTCAAGATACTTTTTAATAACATAACAAGGGTCTGTAATTATAATTGTTCCTTTAAATTTCATATTAATTTTTCAATATAATTTCTACCTTCTTCCTTAAAAATAGGGATTTCAGTGTCAATAAACCATGAATATATTCCGTTTACTTCTTTCTTAATGCAGCAACTTCCTCTTTGTAAATGTACTGGTAACTTATTCCAATATATTTGCTTCTCCTCAATGAGTTTCTTTAGAATTTGATCTGTAGAGAGTTCTTGTAATTCTTTATGAGAAAAATAAGCTTGCCCTATAGCATTAATACTATTTCTAATAGCATCTTGTTGTCTCCATAGGATGCAATTTGTTATCTCTTCTTTAGGAACGTTAAAGCACCTTGAATCAAACAAAGCTCCATTGTAAATAGAATTGATATGAGCATTATTTATGTCAGTAGAATAACTAGGTGCATATAGTGCACATTGTTTAGCAAAAGATCTATTGAAAGCAAGAGTAGCTATTGATGCGGACACACTACAGATTTTTTGAACATCGTAGTCAAACCATGCTGCTGTTTCTAGCTTCTTGTAGTCAGTTAAAACTAATGTAATTTCATCAGATTGTGTATATCCTAGTATACAACCCTGAATTTCTTTACATAAAGTTAACATAGTTTGCTGCATAGCTTCAGTAAGAATATTATCAAAAGGTTTCTTAAAACCCCTTGTAAAGGTATGGAAAGCTTTTCCGTCTAATCTTATAATTACTGGAGTTCTACGAAGAAGTTGAGTCTTAGCTCTATTCTCGTAGTTCTCTTTCATTCTATTACCTAAGTTGTCTTTCATTTTCTACTTCTTTATATCTATCAATAGTAATTAATATAAGAAACACAAGTGAAAGTCTCCATATAGCTGATGAATCTGTGGGTATTCTTAGTAGCCATACCCAAATACCAATTATAGCAAAAGCAAGTAATACTAGATTAATATTTTTAATAGTATATTTATCCATAATTAAAATGATTCAATATAGTCAGCATTGGGAAATGTCATATATGTATCATCCCAAGCAGCGTCTCGTTCATACTCTTCATTATAACGATTACTATAAGTTTCTCTATGCCCGTCTTTATAGTGAATTATAAATGTCATTGTTTCATTTTACATATCAAACCTTGTCTAATAAATTAAAATATCCTATCATATTATTCTAAATCAAATCTAAATACTCTCATTTTAGGCTGAGTAGGAATATTATCGTCTGAATAGTTAAAGAACGTGCATTCAGCTTTATGCCCTTTATATTTAGTTTCAAAATTCTCTACATATTCTGCTTTAGTAGCTCTATCACCACAAGGCATTGCTTCAAAAGTTCTACCATCCTCTAACTCACAAGTAAAAGTCATATCTTCAGAACCTCTAAGTCCGAGTTTATATCCAATTACTTTAAAATCTTCAGACTGATAATGTTTGATTTTAATAAGGTTGTTACATCTAGAACCAGGCTTATAAGACTTAGTTGGATCTGTAATAACAGCTCCTTCAAATCCTTCAGCTACCCATTGATCATGAAGTTTATTCATATTATCCCAGCCCTCTACATATTCATGTAATAAGAGGCGAATTGGGACATTATATTTATCATCTTTAATGGTCATATACATAGGAATATAACATTTATCACATAGTTCTGACATAAGAAACTTATATCTATCTGAAGCTATCATATCTGGATTAGCTGTATCATAGCAATCATATACCCAATATTGTAACCAATCACAATCATAAGCATTCTTTTCCATTCTAGCTGCACCTGAGATTTGCTGTAGCGTTTTAAAACGCTTAAAAAGCTCACCATCAAGTATAATAGTAGGATTAGCCTTAAAGAATTCTACTAATTGTGGGTTTTCACGTAAATGAGTAGTAGCAACATCATAATGCTCACCACCTCTACTAGCAGTGTGTACTTCTTTTCCATCCCAATAAAATAAAGCTTTTACACCATCAAGCTTTCGGCTAATTAACCATTCTTTATCGAAAATCTTTTTATTAGTAACCTTGTCGGCTTGCTTAGCTAATTGTGGTTTTATAACACCATATTGATTAGTTTTAACTTCACCAAATAGTTCAATGCATTTTTCTTCAGAATAAGTATTAGGATCTGATGGAACTTTAATATAACCTTTATCTAGAAACTTTTTAACTTCCGAATTAAATTGAAGAGTATACTGTTCTTTCCAATTTCTATTCTGTTTAGTTCTATCGACAATAATCTTAGGAGATAAGGTTGTTTTTCCTCCTACTTGTCCATAACTACGTTGTATAATATAACCATGTTCTGGTTCACACCAAGATTCTGTACAAACTACTTCGGCGAATCTAAATTTTCCATTAGAACTTTTACTTAGTAAAAATGTTTGGAGCATTGTCTTTTATATATTTTAGTACGTTATCATAATCTCTAATCTTATAAGGAATCTCTATTAATGTTATGTTATACTTGTTGCAAAACTATCTTAAAGCTTCATCTCTTTTCTATTGTTTTCTAAAAGCTTCTTCTCCACCAAAAAACTATACTGGCTTATAATGCTACATTCCATTATATTCTATAATATATACTTTGCCATTTACTTTAGTAATAAAATCCACGTATATAGTTTTATTATAATATGAAAATTCCATATCTATTCTGTATTCTTGCTTAAACTTGATATTATTTTTTATTAAAACTTGCATTACTAAATTTTCTCCAAAGGACTATGTACATCTTGGGCAGCTACGTCCACTAAGAAAGGACGTAGGTACTATAGAAAAATCACCATGTTCTTTACAGGTTATAATTACTTTAGTAGATGAATTAATATACGCTGTCTTATCATAAGTAAATCTATCTCCATAGATTTTTTTACTTTCCTAAATAAATTCTTCTGTCGTCTTAGTATTATTGCTAATAGCACATTTTCCGCACCCATGTCCCTATAATAGATGTCCTGGGAGGGCATACTAAATATTTCCACATTTTAAACATCTATATTTTATTTTACTATGAGTATTAACATACTATCCTAAAATAGTTATATTTGGATTTATTATAGATATTTCTTTTATAAACTGTTCATGTGTTTTAGTAGCCTGTTTACCTCTTAGTTTGTATGAACATTTTAAACACCCTGTCCCACCTCTTAGAACTGAGTGTGGAGTAGTTTCCCATATTTCTCCGCAAAGTTTACATCTAAAAAATAAATTACTATCAGTATTTTTATATTCTCCAGAATAGTATTCAATATTTGGGCATTTAATGGAAAGTTCTTCTTTTAATTTATCTAAAGTTTTCCTATTACTGTTAGCGCACTTATTTTTACCACATTCAGGACATCCTATACCTTTTAATAAAGTTTTTGGAATAGGAGACCATTCAGTTCCACATATCTTACATTTACACTATATTTTAGCGTTAGTTGTTATATATTCTCCTAAAACCTCTACATTATTGTTAATTTCTTTTAATTCTGCTTTAAACGATTCTGTTGTTCTTGTCTTTTTGCCCATATATTATAAAATTTTTAATGGTATACAATTTTACTAAAATGATAAAAATCCGTATCTAAATACAATATAAATATTATCTCCTAATAATCTTATATTATCTTATTTATTAAAGTATAAATAAAAAGGCTCCAAAAATAGCTAATATAACTATTAATGGAGCCATCTGTCAATAATTAGTTTTTTTAGTGCTACCAAATCCACCAGCACCTCTTGTAGTAATACCAAGGTCTTCTAGTGTTTCTACTTCAGTAAAGTGTATTTGAGGATGATGTGTTATATAGCATTGTGCAATTACATCTCCTACTTTAGGCATTACATAATTATCACTAATAGGTCTAAAAACAACAAATATTTCTCCTCTGTAACATTCGTCTATAGTACCTACACTATTAGGTATAACAAGACCATATTTAGTAATGCGACTATTGGGTCTAATAGATAAAGCATCGTGTTGTCCTAATGCTATATGAAGACCAGTACCACATTTGATACGTCCATCAGTTGTTACTTCTACAGATTTACAAATCAAATCACAACAAGCATCCTCCGCTATACCACTTGGAGAAATATGTCCATAAGTCGGCAATGGTATTGACTTATCATCACGATAGCACATAACTTCTACATTATCAAATATTGCATCGAGTGACTTAGCAAGTTCTGCTGCTTTATTAATATCTGGATTGCCTACATAACGCGCCAATACTGCTGCAATTTTAGTTCCTCTTGTTATCATAGTAATTTTCATTTATATAATTATACAATGCATCTATAGTTTTAACACTAATTTCTTTGTCTTTATAATGTAATACTTTATCTACATCTTCATAAAGCCACCAATTAATTAAATCAATAACTTCTTCATCACCCTGTCCCAAAAAATCAACTAATTTATCTGCTATAAATCCAGCATGAACAAACACAGGAGATGCAAATATATCAGGACTAAGTAATTGACACCATAAATCTAAGGCTTTATTATACTCTATAATATGATGTAAACAATTCTTAAATATTTCTTTTTGCATAACGATTTATTACTTCATCAATATGTTCTATTGTGCAATCATTATTATCTGAATAAAATGGTATTTCTAATTCTTTGTTTTTAAATACACAAAACGGCAATACTCTAGCTCCATAGTAACCTTTTATTTTTATAGCTTTTGACGATTTATCTTTAAATAAATCACATGTTATATTATATTTTTTAGCTATACCTTCTATTTGCTTTTTAAAGTCTTCGCTATTATATATTAGAATTAGCTGCATAACTTAATTGTATTATTGTCTGTATCAACTATAAAACCTTTTCTTACATCTAAGCAAGCAAATTCTTTTGTAATAATAGGTTCTAACTCTAGTTGTGTATGTCCAAAAATTTGATAATAATCTTTAGGCTTTTCACAAGTATCAAACTCTCTTACATCACACCAAATAGGAGAACTATACTTATCAAAACCACCTCTGTAAAAAGATACTTGATTTAGACAACTATCATCCAAATGGAACTGTAATAAGTCATTTATATCAATATTATTATATTGAAGCCAGTTTTGTGTAATTCCTGCATGGCTAAATATAATATTATTTTGTATATGTATAAGTTTTATTGGTAATTGTCTAAGTAGTTCTGTAACTTCTTTAGTATATTGTACATCATATCGACAAGTAATCATACTACCTATATAACTACAATCATGGTTACCTAATAAAAATATACATCTATCTTTGTTACTATTATAGAAATCTACAAGATTTTTTAAGTTTGCTAGAGATTCTTTAGTACTTACTTGCCATGGGTAGGGGTCATGATAATCTCCTAAGAAAATTATTTGCCCATCCCATTTAGTACATGATTCTTGCCAAAAATCTCTGCCATGAACATCAGGTATTACTAATACTTTATTCATTATCATTTATATATTGATAGAATTTACTCCAAAGATCATCAGTAAGAATATCCTGTAAATTTGTATCTTCAATTTGTCCACCAGCACCAATTATACATAAATTATCTAAAATACCACATTCATAATCTTCACAATAATTTTTCAAATTACTTATATCTCCAATTTGTGATTTATTTTGTTGCCATGTTAAGTATAATGCATCAAAAAGTTCATCTTCTTCTAAATCAATTGTATTGATTTCAGTGTATGTTAAATAAATCATGTTGAAAGAAAATCATTAATTTGGTTAATTAATTCATATCTTGCTTTTATAGTATCTGTAGGTATATCAAATTCATTTGCTATTTCTTCAATATCTTTTTCAATATCTAGATGGTTACTAGTTATAAATTCTCTTAACTGAGCATCATCAATATCAAAAAACCTATAAATTTCTACTGGGATACTAACTATCATTTAGTTTCTTTTAAATATTCTTTTTTATATTCTTCCCAATGTTTTGTATAGTAATTTTCTAAATCAGTACTAATAGCATTAGATATTTGTTTTACTAACTGATCCTCAGATGCAACACCCTCAGAAATCATATTTATTATGTTTTCTTCTAATCCTATATATTGAGCGAAACTATCAAACCAATTTTCTGATGTTTCAAATATATACATTACAAAATCATCAGGCTCTGAATCAATCCCACATTCAGAAAAATATTCTATAGGATTAAATTGATCTATAAAATAGTTAATCATTTCTATAGTATCATAGTTATAGTCACTAGCTATATTAATTGTTTTACTATATACAAAATACATTTTATATCAATGTTTTAAAGATTTTTATAATAGTTGATTTTTGAGTACTTGGATATTTAGTAAGTATAGTATCAATAATAATAGGAGCATCTTTCATTGTAGCTGTATGTCCTAAAGTGCTGATTCTATTTTTAATAGTTGTATAAAGTGCTTCTGTAGGTGGCTCTTTAGGTAAGAAAGTTTTAATAATAGAAAGTTCATATTGTTCATTTTCCAATAAATCCTTTCTATTAGTAGTTTCATATATTTCAATAGCTTTCTCACGCTCTTTTGCCATTCTTTGTAATACTTCTATTTCTGTTATAGGTTTTTTAGCATGTTCATTTTTAATAAATTCGGCTTTAATAAGTCTATACACAGCTAACTCTTTTGTATTGCCATTTTTAATAGCTTCAGCAATTTTCTCGTTCATCATTAATTTTTATATTATCATTACACATCCAAATACAATCATCTAAAGAATAATCATATTCTCTACTCATAAAATCATTAACATCATCAACATCAGGAATTGTATATAAATTTACTTCACCTGATACATAGTCTAATATTGCTATATCCATTATTTTCTAATACAAAATATTCCATGATTATTGTCTATAATTCTTTGATTAGAACTACCTCTAAATTTAAGATTAATATCTTTTAAAGTATTAATAAATGGACCATCTACTAAAGTATCTATAGTATATAATAAATCTTTAGTTTCTACTTTGCTCATTAATTGTTCAAAAGTATACCCACTATATAACCATATCTTTTTATCTGGATACTTATCTTTAATTTGTCGGTTAATATCAGCAATAGCTGATGCCCACATTGTAGGCTCTCCTCCTAACCAAGTTAAATGATCTATATAATCATTATCTAAGAAAGAACATATAAGTTTAAACTCTTTGTCTGTCCAATCTTTTCCAAGATTACTATCCCATAAATCTTTATTAAAACAATGAGGGCAGTGGATATTACAGCCCTGTGTAAAGACACTAACTCCACAACCCTCACCATTACTAATGTCTAAATTTCGTATTTTATTATACTTCATGATTATCCAAATGAATTACTCTGTCTTTAACATCTGAAGTGCGTCCTTCATTAGCATTCTCCACTGATGCATAACCACAAATTCTATAGAGGTGTCTAAGCTTTGTAGGATTATGCTCTCCACACTTTGGACAATACCATTCAAGATTATCATCAATCTCTTGTGGTTCTTCTGACCCACAAGTATAGCACTTGCATGATTTTATATTTAATTCGGCATACATACAGTTATCATATATACATCTTTGAACAGCTTCAATAGCTTCAATGTTATTATGCATGTCCGCACATTCTATATATGAAATACATCCATTCTTTGAGTATTGTTGAAATTCACCTTCAATTTTAAGTTTTTCAAATGGATTAATATTAACAAATACAGGTATATGATAACTATTAGTTATATAAAGTCTATCATAACTAGGATAAATAGTCTTTAATGCCTTTGCAAACTTAAGTGTACCGCTTTCCATCATTTATACCCTCGGTTTCCCGATATTTATAAGGGGATTAGACTATATTTTCATCTAAATATACTATTACCATATATTTAGAGCAGCATCTTTCGGAATATATCCTACTCTACTCATTTATTCACTTAATATTTTCTATTAAGTTATACTTTCGATAGTCGTTAGAGAACAAAATCTTTTTCTTTATATTCAACTAGGCTTCTAAAATAATAACCACATCTAATTTTTTGACTAGTATGTTTTATTTGTCGGGTTATTGTGCTTTTAGAAATACCTAAATCTTTATGTGCAATACAAATTGAACCATATATTTGATAAACTTGCTTATCAGGAGTAAAGCATACTACAGCAGTTGATTGAGAATCTTCAAATCCTTTATCGTTAATAAGTAATCCATCATCATTCCGCTTTTGTGCATTTTGATGTGCAGTTACCCATTGTAAGTTATCAACATGATTATTTTCTTTATTATTATCAATATGGTCGATTTGTGGTAAATTATTAGGATTAGGTAAAAATGCTTTAGCTACTAAACGATGTAGTCTAAAAGATTTAGCCTTTCCATTTAATTGTAATGATATATACACATATCCTCCAGATTGCACATTTACTCTAGATTTTAATTTATAATATCCTGTTTCTGTATACTTATGATATACTTCTGCAGTTCTTGTAATGTAATAATCTTCAGTACCTTCTATTAATCTAAGTTCTTCTTTGATATTTTTAATATCAATTAATTCATTACTTCTTTTTCTAGAGTTTTTGTTCATATAAATTTAAGTTTTATCCTACGGTATTAGCATGCCTTTATTGGTTTAGCCTCTCTTACCAACTTATTACGTTTGACCGTTTAATGCTGTTTATAATTAATATTACTATTAATTCTCCCAGGATATTCTAGGAGTCCCATACACACCATAAGCCATATTATCTTCCACAGACCATTGCTTGCAGTATTCATTAAGCTTTTTAAGAATATTAATTGCTTCTTCTTTGCCATCTTCCCAATGGTTCTTATAACCTAGTATTTGTATACACTCATATAGTCCTGCATAACCAAGACTTACACTTGCATAGCCACCTTTAATTATATCACCGATTAATGTATTTGGATCTTCACATTTAGCAAATATACCATCACGCCATAAAACAGGAGCACATGATATTGGTGTATTCCAAATACGTTTCAATCGAATAAGATGGGCAGCATGACATTGTTCTGCATATTTATTGAGTATACTATAAAAGTTAGCTTTCTTATTCTTAGCTTCAGCAGCAATATATGGTAAATTCAGTGTTACCACTCCACAATTGAGACGGCCATAGAATTGTGCTTTACCATTAGAATCATACCATGGTGATAAGAATGATCTACATCCCATCGATGGGTATACATAACCATGAATACGTTTCATTACTTTCTCTGATATATAATCAGGAGCACATCTATTAACATTACATTCGGCAGCAAGTCTTGTTAAATAATACCATTTATCAGTTTTATGTATATTATCTTCTTGAAGCATATAAATAAGCTTAGGAAATGCAGGAGCTACCCAATTGCCATACCTATCTTGCATACCTTGAATACGTTGTTTTAAAACTTCTTCAATAATATCAGCTAGATATTGCTTATCTTCGTCAGTACTAACTTCATTAAGATACATACATACTGTTAAAAATGGAGTTTGACCTTGGGTAGTATACATACTATTAACTTGATACATTAATGTCTGCACTCCATCACTAACTATCTTATGATACAATGTTTCCCAACAATCAGGATATTTAGTTTTCAATGCTTCCGCTTCTGTACGTAATGCAGGAACTAGATGTGATAATGTTATTGTAATACCTCCATACTGAGAAGCAGCTACAGCCATTACTAATTGTGAAGCTACAGTACAAGCAGTTACAAAATGTGTTTGTTTTATAATACCAACTTCATTCAACACAGTGCATATGCCATTTTTATCTTCCTCATATAAGCAGGCTTTTAAATTTAAAAGTGAGCAATTGGTAATACCAGGCATAGCACTCATATCTTTATCGTGAATATGTATAGCACCTTTATCATGAGATTTAAGTAACCACTTAGGAAATACTATTTTATCACAGTAGAAACTACTAAGTAAACCACCAAGATAGCTAAACTGCACATTGGTTAGTTCTGCCTTTTTATTTGCATTTTCACGCATTAAATATGGGTCAGAGCCTTTAAACAGATTAGTAGCACTAGTAAGCATATCAGCTTCTCTTTTTAGTGCATGTTGATAACGATAATAAATAAATTGTTTTGCAACATCTTTATATCCAAAATCAAGTAAAACTTCTTCTATTTGATTTTGAATATCCTCAATTTCAATTCCATCCCAAAATCGTAATTCGGCAATTAATTCATTAATCTTTTCATCTAAAATTGAATAATCACAAGCAATAAATGCATTTTTTAATGCTTTAAAAATTCTGTCTGCATTAAATTCTTCTTTTCTTCCGTCTCGCTTAGTAACGTACATTTAATAAGATTTAATTGTTAGGTAAATAATCTAAAAGTCTATTTATCTAGAAAGCCATACTCATATAATATATACAAGTATGGCTTTTACAAAATAAATCTTATTACATTAAAAATATAATAGTATTAAACTTATTTTTTAATTACTTCAAAGGGTATTGCTTTAATTGAAAATGCACTACCATATTCATGTTGTAAAGTATTTACCATTTCTACTAGAGTACGATACTTATAGTTTATTGTTATAGTATTATCTGCATTACATAAATTAACATCATTATAAATTTTCCATGTATCATCATAAACATCATAGATAATAAATCCAGCACATTTATCTTTAATAAATAGAATTAAAACTCCTTTATATTCTGGAGTAATCTCAGATAAATCAATACTATCTTCTTTTTTAGTAGGTAAATTTACATTTAGAATCATATTACTTTAAAGTATTAATGAATTCTTCTTTAGTCATTATTGGTTCATAATCAGTTTCCTCTGTACCATAAAGTATATCTTCTATAAAGAAATCTTTAATAACAAAATTAGGTCTTCCATTACTTTGCCAATATTTTTCTACACCTTCTTTATTACAACTTGGAGAACCTACACCTATAGATACAGTACAAGAAAAATCATTTTTTTCTTTATCTACTCTATAAAAATTCATACATTCTCCTATAAGAGACATTGCTATGTCTGCATCCTCTTTATCAAGATAAGCATATAGTGAAGGTACATCTTCATATTCTCTATGTCCTAAACCATTCTTATCTACTACATACTTATCTTTTAATCCTCCTTTATATAAGTAATCAATTAGTGTTTCAAAAGTTTTAAACCACCCATCGTTCATATTATATGCTCTAATATAAACATCTCTTATATAGATAAAATTCTTTGTAGATAAGTAATGCCTATTATATAATGGATTCTTTTCATCATCTTTAAATCCATTTTTTATAAGTTCATCTATATCAATAGATGGCTGACTCCATAAATACATATCTCGTATGCATCTGTGAACTGCTTCTCCTAAAATATCACTTCTCGTTATCATAGTTAAAATTCTATTAGTTTAAATGAATCACAATTAGCTAAAGCTATAAGTGATGTTATCAAAGCATTAAGACTTGAGTTATAGTCTTCATCATACCAAGTATCTATTTGTGTTTTATAGTGCCAACATTCATCATCTGTTTCATAAACTATAAATCCTACAGGATTGTCTTTTAAATAACAAATAATGATGCCGTTCATGCTTGATGTTATACTATCAACACAAATAGTAGTTGGGTCATTTGTTGGTAAAATAATATTTTTCATTTTTTACACATTTCCTTTAACAGTTCCCATTAAAATATCATTTTTCTTAACTATAGTATAATTAATACTCCATTTAGTATGTCCGAAATTAGAAACAATATAATTACTACTTCCATACATACTGCCTACAGAAATATAGTCAAACTGCTTACCTGTAGTATAAGCATAGTTATGTAAATCACCTTTAACTACATAAATATGCTCATTAGAAATACCTTTTTCGGTAATATAGTTATTAAACCATAGTTCTGTCTGTTGATTCAATGTAAGTGGGAATGATTTGAATTGATCTATCGCATTTTTACCGTGTGCATAAATCCAAGTGTGCCCACCTATTACAAAGGAATCAATAGGATATTGACTAATATAACTTTTAACATTATACTTAGTAAGATAAGATGCTAAAAGTTTTTGATTAAGCCATTCATAATCACCGCCCTTGTTGTTTAAATTAGTTCGTTACACTAATTCCTTATGGCTGCAGCTTTAATTAACTGCAGAACTGACTATATCACAACCCTCAGCCGTATTGTTAGGGTCTTGGCATTTCGATTCACTTGAATCTACTCCCATTTCAGGGATAGTCGATGAACGATTCTCTTGTTTAAGAGCTTCGCTGCTGGTTACCGTCTCAGGCGTTTCAGCATTTAGCCAAGCTTCAGACCGTAATTTCTTACTGTCAGCACTAAGAATTTCAACAAATTTATTAAATTTACGATTACCATAGATTGTAGCATTATCATACATATAATGGAATAAAGTTTCCAGCTGTCCTTTACCAGAATATTCCATAGTACACCACTTATCAGAATTAGCTCTACTTTTCCTAACATTTAATTTTGTTTTTCTAAATTTTAATGTTTTTATTAAGTATTCCTATAATCCTGTAATAAATGCCATACTACCTGTAAAGTTAAATTTTATGTTATGTATAAATCTCTTTTTCTCTTTTCCAGTCTTTTTGTCAATAAATGTCATTATTTTTGGTTTTCCGTCCCAAACACAGCCATCACCATCAAAATATCCTCTAATAAAGTGATTCATATATTTTTCGGGAACTATATCAAAAGTAGGAAAAGTTAAAACAAACGATTTATTATATACTACACCTAACTTATATGCATCATCACTTAACTTAGCATAGGCTATAGATAATTTGTATTTTAACATGTGCTTTTCATCTATTGCTTCTATTCTTTTAAGTGGTAATCTTATTAAAATATGTTAAAATTTTTTAATGATTAGATTCACCTATAGATAGATAGTTAAAGTCATCACATTGTATTTTACTTGTTAATGTAGCAAAGAATTCAGTAAGACATTCAATAAATGCTTCACTTATTTCTTTATTATCAAGTATTTCGGGAAGTTGATGTCCACCTCTAGTAGTTTCTTTATTAAATCCATCTATTGCATCACCTAGATTAACAATATATACAGAATGAAACTCCTGTCCTACAAAAGATTCAACAATACGAGTTAGTCTAGATTTAATTTCATTAATATCATAGCTTGGAAGTTGTATATAACTACTATACTTAGCATTATAGGCACCTATGTGTAAATCTGATAGCCATATAATAAGATCTGGATATTTATTAGTTTGGTTGTTAAGGTTTACAGGCAACTCTCTATATGATAACTTAGTAGTTGTTTCTACTATTTCTTTGAATTTATCAAAATCAATAGTAGTATTAGATTTCTTCGCTAAATTAGCAATAATAGCTTTTAAATCTTTAATCTCATCCTTCTCTGCTTTCTTTAGGAAGTTATTTTCTTTAATACGAAGATGCATTTCTTTAAGTGCTTCTTCTGAATAACGTTCATACATATGTGGAGCAAAACAAGAACAAGACTTAGTAATATTAAAAGCTCTTAATATACGTCGAAAATCTACTAATGAATATTCAGGAAATTGTCTACTAACTTGGCGTTGTGTAAGACTTTCTCCATAATAAGAATACATAGCATAAATAGATTGCATTTCATCGGCAGTAAATGTACCAATAATAGCAGGTTTATCTTTACGATAAATTTCAAATTTATAAGCTATTATTTCATTAGTATTTTCATCACGTATTTCTAAAGTAGTAGCTCTATCATCAGTTTCTACTTCTTTGGTTTTAGTTGTTGTTAATGTTTCATATAATTTTAACAATTCACTTTCTTCTTTAGTTCGATCGGTCTTTTTAAGATTTTGCATTGTGGTATACACAGTACCAATGTTTACATTACTAAGCTCACATTGTTTCTTTAATGTATTACCATTTTTAATTGCTTCATTAAAAAGACTTGAATAAAAAGAGATTGTTTTTGCTTTCATGTTAATGTTTTAATTTATAGCTGTTAAGCTTTTAAGTATGAGTCACTTTATAGTAATAAGGTATATTATAGCAAAATGATTTACTATTGTCAATTTCCTTGTTTACAATAATGACTCATTCATCTATTGTCCTCTTTAGCATCTTATTAAATTCTTCTTGTGTCATTCTTTAAATCCGTATTCTTTGATAATTTCGGAATCGCTTTTAGCTTCTAAATCCCAATAACTTTCCAAATAGACATCTGTACTATTTAAAGCAGCCGAATAATTAACCCAATTATCAACTCCTCCTATTTCAAGATAAGTAAGTTTATAAGAATCTCGTATTAGTTCTGCTAATAGTCTCTTATCCACTTGTATTGTGTCTTTATCCGTATAAGACATAATGCTTTTATTATAAAAGTCTATTATTTGTTGCTTGTAATTATAAGAATCAAAACTATCTAGTAATTTTTTGTCTACTAGTAACATATTAAATGCCCATTATTTCACGAATAAGATAGGTTTTTTCAAATTTATTGACAATATCTCTACCTTTATCATGAGTTATTATATCAGTAAAGGCATTATATATATCAAAGTGGCATATATCACCTTCTGTTGAATAATATGGAGACTTTTCATCAATTACTAATGCTTTATAAGCATCAATAGCTGTAGATTCTGCCAATTTAACATTACCAAATCCAGAATTAAATTTAGCACTTATACTTCTATCCACCCATTCGCCTAATCTATTAGTAAGTTCACTACGCTTAGTATATGTATTAGCTAAATTCTTTAGCATCATATTCATACCATCAGTAAGTTCCATTACTTGATTAGTAAATGTATATTCCATGGCTGTTTCTGGTTCAAGCTCACGTACTTGAAGATGCTCAGGTGAGAATACACACATATTAAGACACGCTTGTCTAATAGTATTTTTAAATATTTTATATAATGGTTTGCGTGTGTCTAATGCATACAACAAACTTACTGATTGCACATGCCCTTCATAAGCATATTCTTCTGGTAATATAGCTTCTACCCATACTCTATTATATACTATATTTTCAAAATTAGTAGTACCATCACTATTAAGTGAGATTTGATCTGCTGGTTTTGCTTGTATAGTAAAATTATCAGTATATTTAGACATTCTATCTATGAATGGTTCAATATAGTTACGAGTTGCAAAATATTCTTTATTTTTTATTTTAGTTGGCAATCCTAAATATGCCTGTTCGATTGTTATATCCACCTGTTTATTAATTAAATTACATAAAAAAAGGCAGCTATTCCGAAGAATAGCTACCTAAAATTCTTAAAAATAATATTTATACTATTACAGATTACTTGCAGATTCCGAAGAACTTCCAAGTTCCCTGACGTGTGTGCTTGCTTGGCTTATAAGCTGCTTTGAATACCTCTGAAGTACCTTCAACAACTTCCTTAGTCAATGTGCAAGTTACATTATCCTTCAAAGCACCACTCTTATAGAGTTCCTTTACAGTATTCTCTGCATCTTTCTGATTAGTAGTTACCTTACCAACAGAAAGACCTGTGCGGTCATTAATAAGGTTATAAGTTGACTTATACTTACGCTTGCCATCATTCTTTACATTAGTAATCTGATAAGGACGTTCACGTGTATCACCAATAGCTGACTCCAATACAATGTAGAAACCTGTGCCTGGGCATGAACGATTCTGTGCCTGACAATAATCCAGCATCCAAGCTTTTTCATCACGCTCTGTCCAAGCACCAACGTGCTTTGCCTTTGCATTTTTCAATGCCTGTGTTGCGTTCTTAATTACTACAAAATACTCTTCTGCAATCTTATCCTTTGCTTCGTCAAGTGTTGCTGCTGATACTGTGGTTGCCTTGAAATTTACAATAGTTGTACTCATAATTTTTTACTAATTTTAAACATTTTCATAATCATAACATCTTGAAATTCTATTAATCTATTTTTCTTCGTTGATTGTGAACAATTATAGGCTTTTTTCAAAAAATAACAAGCCCTAAAAGTGTTAACAAATGTTAAAATTATTTTATCTAAAAATCTGAGTAATCTAAAATCTTTTTATCTATTAAAATGGTATATAATTATCGAGTAGTTTAGAGAGTTGTTTTGGGGCATCTGACAGCTTTACCCCGAAATCGGGATAGTCGGACACTCCATACATTATATCCTCACAGATACAAGCTAATGACTTTAAAAAGGTATTTTTTTCTACTTCTCCAAAATTTTTACCTACTTTTAATAATACATCATAGCAAGTAACATCTTGACCTTTTTTTCTTAAAGCATCTGTAATTCGGCAAGTAAGAGCTATAATGCCTAATTTATCTCCTAAATTACTATTTATATAATGTAAAGAAAAATATTTTTGATAAAATGCTAATAATTTATTATATTCTATATCTTGGAGTTCCACTTATTCTATAAATTCCTTATAGTAATGACCTGTATAATATTAAAAATTATAATTTTTATAAACCATTAAATATGCAGTATACCTAAGAAGTGTTTTAAATTCATGGAAGCCTTCAATAAAGTCTTCTTTAGTTAGACTAGTGACTTTAGTATAATAATGAGGTATAGTAGATACCCATAAAAAGTTTCCTTTAATTTCGGGATTCTTTATATTCTTAAAATTTTCTACATACAACTTTAATAGATAAGCATACATAGCGATTTCTCGATTATAATGAAACCTAATGATATTATTAGAAGCTTCACTTAATACTTTACCTATAGTTTTAACATCATTAACTGTAATAATATTATCATCTATAGTAAAATTATCTAACTTAGATTTTAAATGTAAAACTATAGATTTACCATTAGGGCATTCTGCTTTAACATCTAATAATATTGCCCATTCATTTTCGGAAATAGGTTCTGTTAAAAATGCTTCAGGATGTACTAATTTATCTATTTGTTTATTAGATTGTAATGCTAATACACAATTAGAAACTGTGTCTATAGTTTTAGAATCTAAATAGATAGTAGTTTTACAAGTATCTTCTTTATACTTTTTACGTTGCTCCCAATAAGGTTTACTTTTAGTAATTACATTATTAATTAAAGTATCTGTCATTTTATCCTTATAATAATTAATAGCACTAGAAGCTTCTATAATATCTTGTTTAGAAACTTTCTTATACTTTAAAAATTTAGGATATAAATAATCAGCCATTGCTCCGAGTTTAGCAGAAGGTCTACTCATATCTGGTGCAAGAGTAAAGTAATCGCTTTGTAAATAAAGCTCATGTACTGCTGACCCTAGTTCAAAGCACGAAACATAACTATTATTAACAAATCCTTTAAAGAACTTTTCAGGAGATCCATCTTGCTTAGGATTTAATAATCCTAAACGTGAATTACTAATATAATCTTTATATTTGGATGAAAAATACTCTTCATCAGTTATCTTTAAAAGTTGCAGGGTTTCTAATATTGGTGTAATTTTTATATCTGCAAGTTGCATTTTTCATATTCATACATTCTTTCTATTTCTATAATGTCTAATTTATCTATCCTGTATTCAAAGTCAATATGCTGATTGTGAGGTCTAGATATAAGAATGGCAGGTAGACCTGCTTTAATTGCCTTTTTAACATTAAAAATGCTATCATCAATTAGCACGTCACACCTGCCTTTTATAATATCTGCCTTATTACTAAGTTGACATATTGTTTGATATATCGGCTTTATAGGTAAATCATATCTATTTAAACAATTACGAGTGTATATTTTACTATTTATGCGTTTTGTTGAATAGATGTGAGGTTCAAAGTTAGGAGTTTCTAATAATGGTAGATGCTCCCAAAAATATTTATTATTTCTAAGTTTATAAACATTTTTAGTTATATTCTTAGAAATCATATCACTTTCTTTAGGAAAGTATTGTTTGTAAAAACCTAAAAAATCGAATATAGTATCATCTAAATCACAAGCTACTCTCAACATATTCATCAAGCTCGTGCACTTCTCCAATCATTATATCATATGTATCCCATAGATAATTACAAAAAGCATTATAATCATCAATGGCGGCAATTTTATCATCATCTTCATACTGCCTTATAAAACGATTCATAATTTTCTGCTCACATTCAGCATAACTTCTTGCAACTACTTTAAAAATATCACAATGTGATTCTGTACAAGCATATGGTATCAAATATGTATTCATTTTTCTTTAATCGTATATTTGTTATTAGTATCTTCGTAATTAAGATTTTCTGTTGTTTTAGTAGGTATTGTATACTTATTAAAGTACTCTTTAAGTGTTAAAAACATTATTTACGTGTTATTAATTGATAAAAGTAATCTATAGGTATTATCATTAATGTTCCGGGACTTTGTTCACCATCTTTACCAGCTTTCTTCCACGCTAAACAAAATGGTTTATCCTTTCTATCACAACTGGATTCAATAGTAAAATAGTTAGGTAAATTCTGTGTATACTTAGCTTGTATATAGCAAGGTAATGTATCATCACATATATCTATTTTAGCGTTATCTAGCATACGATTTTGTGCTCTAGAAGTGGTACAATTAGGATAACCAATAGTTCTAAGTTTGTGAACTATCTCTAACTCAAATCTACTACCTTTAGCTTTACTCTTTTTAGCACTTTTACTACGTCTAGTATGTTCATCTGCCCACTTAAATGTAATACCATCTTTAGATTTACTACCTGAGCCTGGTTTACTTGCTCTAGATTTAATAGAAGCAATAGTTAGTCCAGTATTTTCAGCAGCTTCTTCTATAGTATTAAATGTTTGTTCTGTACCATCTTTAAAAGTGGCAGTAACACTTGTATTCAACTATTTCATTGTTTTATATATTTAATTCCTTCTTTAATTAGTGCCAATGTTTTATCATATCCATATTTCTTATAGAGATCACTAATATCTTTAGCTCCATACTTTCTTGGAATAATAAATGGTTTAATCCAAGTATATTTATGTTTTATTTTATTAGTGAACGATATACCAGTTTCATCATTATCAAATAAAAGCACTATATATTTAAATCTTTGCTTAAGTTCTTCTAGGATTTCATCACTTATAAATTGAGTTTCACTTTGTGGGGCTACTGCAGCTATACCAAAGCTATATAATACCATACAATCTTTTAAAGATTTAGTAATTACTAGTAATTTACCTTTTTTAGGCAACTGTTTATAGCCTTGGATAGTCGTAGTCTTTATATTACCTATAAAGCGAAATGTCTTTCTAAATGGATAATATATCTTCCATAACTCTCTATCCTTATCTTTACCGAAATAGTATCCGTAACTTGGACATTTTGAATCATATACAGATTCAATATTACCATTTAAAAAGACAGTTTGGCAGCTAAATACCCTATATTTATTAAGTGTTTCTTTAGTAATACCAAAAGATTCCCACCATTTTAATTCTTCTTTAGTAAAAGACTTAGCTTCTATTTGAATAATTGTATTTTTCTCCTTCTTAAATGTTTCCTGTTTAGGTATTACTGCAACTTTATGATTTGGATTTTTAATAATTCCAAAATCCTTAGCAATTATTTTTAATGCTTCTTGATAATTACAGCAGTATCTTTTCATTACAACATTTTCAAAAGTAAGACATTCTCCTGTAGCAAAGTCTTTATAATATAATCGCTTACCTTTAAAGAATGAACAGGTTGGATGATGGTCCTCTCGCAATGGTGATTTGAAGAGACCTTTTTTAATTGGCATATTTAAATAATGTGCCATATAGGTCTCTTCATTATTATATTCTAAAAGTACTTCTTTTGTTATTTCAGGGTCAAAGCTGAAATCCATTAAAGTTCCCCAAGCAATGCATCAAGTTCATTATCAGTACTAGCTTCTGTTGTTGGTGCTGGAGTATCTGTTTTAGGACTAGGTGTTGTTGGTTTAGCATTAAGATACTTATTGCGTTCTCCTTCTTCATAGTCAGTGAAATAAAGCTTTGTTCCAATATAATTATCAGAAACATATAGCTCTCCTTCCTTATTATAACGAATAATAGTAGGAATCTTAGCAACTACCTTACCTTTACTTACTCTACCAACAAGTTTAATTTCAGTTTCAGTTCCTTTAACTTTATCAAGTACCTTAATTGCTGCATTAGCTACATCATCAAAACTCTTAAACTTAGCACTAGCTTTCTGTACAGCTTCCCAGCCTTTAGGACTAAGTACTTGCAATGTCTGCTTAACAGTACTCATGGTAACTTTAAAATTAGAAGGAAATTTCATTATACCTCCGTTGTTCTCATACTCTCTATCTACGTCATCACCTTCTTTTGGGAAGAACAAAGATTCTGAATAATAACCATCCTCATTCTCAAAGTTAAAACGAAGTACTTTATATTCTACACTAGGATCTTTTGAACCTTTAAATGTAGCAATTTCAGCACCTGTAAACTTTACCTTATAAATTCCCCAAGGAGCAAGAGGACGACGAGTATTACGAATAGCAGAAGCACTAGAAAAACCAAAATTCATATCAGACATAATAAGTTATTTTTAAAATATAAAAAGTAAAATTATCTATAACCTATTAATCTAATACCCTATTAATCTATATATATATTTTAGAAACTAAAATCTAAATTGTCTAGTGATGGTATATCCAATTCACTATTTATATCAACAGCATCTTCTGATAAGTCTTCTTCTTTATTATTAACCATCAAGAAAATGCCCTCTGTGTCAGTTGATTCAAGTTTAAATTCAGTACCAAAAGCGACAAGCCTATCATATTTATCACCTTTAAAACTAATAGTATTAGACTTAGTTACTCTATTACCTGTTTTAGTACCGAATGCTTCATCACTACCAATAATAGGTTTGCCATCTTTATTATATTTAACAGCAACCTTACTATCAGCGGCAACTTTTAATAAATCCATAGCACCTGTAGTAAGAGAAAGTTTATTATCAGCTAATGTTACTATAGGCTCAGGATTTTCTACTACTTTACTACTTGTAGATTTCTTTTTAACAGGTTTAATATCATCATTAATTACTTCTCTATTAAGAAGCTTAATGTCACCTGTCTCTACATCAGTTTCTATTGTTAATAACAATTTAGTTACTACTTTCATCATTATTATATTCGTCAATTACTTCAATAATCTTTGCAACATCATTAGGAATCTTCTTATCAGTGAACATGCCAAGAGGTGTTTTAGCTACATGCTCTCCATCTGTATTAGTTAGAAATATATAATCCATGCCATCATCACCTTCTTCGGCTAAAGCATAAAATACATAAGTAAACATTCCCTCCGGAGTAATTTTTTCATTGACCATTTTTCCAATAGTTTTCAAAGTCCAATGAGGATTCATAGCATCACCTGTGTTCTCACTATGTGCTGTAAAGATTAGATGTATATCATCTCTTAATGTGTCAGCTGTTCTTAGCAAATCAGTGAAATCACCTCCAATAGAATTAAACTTCTCGTATCCTTTTTCACTTCTTCTATCCATAAACTCAAATCCCATAGTATATTGCAAATCATCACATACAATATTCTTTATATGTGGCATTTTCACACTAATAAACTTAAGTAATTGAGCTAATTTGTTAGAATTGTACATTTGCACTCTATTACCTGTACAAGTTTTAGGATTAAATTCTGTATATTGTTTCTTCCAACCGCGCCAAGGTAATGGCTTTGAGGTAGTACTAATAATAAAAGTTTCTTTTGGATTCAAGTTACGGAGACTGGTACTCTTACCCATTCCACTTTCACCAAGAATAAGAATTGTTTCTGCTGCCATTATAATATAAAGCTATAATTATTTATTTTATCTTTCGTTTCTTCTTTTTCATCTTTAATTTCTATACTATTATCTTCATCGAGCAAATAATCTGGAGTAGTATATTTTTCCCAATCATAAATGTCTTCGGGTTTAGGCATTTCTACATAATGACTAATATCACCTAAGAAATTCATAGGAATCATAATATCTGAAGTTCCAAATCTACTCTTTAATAAGAATAATCCTATAAAAGATTGCTCTAATATTTTTATATTATACTTCTTATAAGTCGCTAGCTTATAATTATGTGGAGAAAACACAGCCATAATAACTTGGCTGTCTTCAACAAGTGCATTGGTATCTTTGTAGTCCTCTGTAGATGGATCTTGCAGTCCTTGTTTCATCCTTTCTTGATTACCACTGCTTCTATTAAATTGTGCAATATGAATAGGACTTACTATTCCTGTTGTATTTCTAAGACGTACTGAATCTTTAGAAATAGCATCCATTTCATCTTTCTTAGACCTACCATTACTCGGACTAACCAAACTCATATGATCAATTACAACTCCTAAGACTTGTAAAGAATTATTCGGAATATATTTATCATCTTCAAATGTTCCAAATCTCTTTAAAAAATCATTCATTTCAGATAAATATTTCTTTTCATTTAATGAACCTTCGTAAAAATCAAGTCGTTGGTCTAATATGTCTAAGAATTTATCACATTTTAATAGAATCTCATAATTTTCATCAGAAAGTATACAATCTTTTCCTCTAGACATTATATCTTTAAATCTTAAAGCCACACCAAAGTTATCAAATACATACATTGATACTAATTTAGCATATACTTGAGGCTGAGTCATCTCTAGAGAAAAATACTTCCAATATGGATCTCTTTCTTGGCAGTCACCTTTTAAATAGTGTATTAAAGGTTGGTACACAAGTGACCATAAAGCATAAGTAGATTTACCTGCACCACTTTTGCCACCAATTAAATAACTTGTGCCAGGTAAAAATCCATCTGTATATAAATCTAACTTAGTAGAACCAGTAGATAGACCAATATTATGACCTTCTCTACCTTCATCTACACTCTTATAAAATAATTCTTTGCCAGAACTCACACTATTTTAACAGCATCATAATTTACATTGGCAATATCACCATCTTTTAAGGCTTGTAACTCTGTCCATTTTTGATCTATTACAAAATTAGCAAGAGTAGTAGCAATAACATCATGCTCCTTGCCCCATTCTATTAAATCTAGAATATACTTATGTAGTTCTGGTTTATTTCTTATAGATTTACCATAAAAACGATAAAAATCTTCTAAGCTATTAAACTTTTTTGAGACACTTCTAATTCCTACAACATTATTATTAATAGTCGTAAACTGAGGATATGTATCAAACAATTCTTTACCCATTTCAAACGAACTTTTATAAAAATCTTTAGTTACATTCTTATTAATGGGAATAGCATATATGTCAAGATGTTCACCTTTTTCAGGTATTTTATAAGACTTCAAGATTATTCCTGCATCTTTTAAAGCTATTAAGTTAGTTCTTATATTTTTAGTTGAAGTAAAATATAATTTAACTAGTTCATTATCTTCTTCCTCCTGTGCTATCAAGAGTATTTCTAATAAAGTTAATTCATTATCATCTATATTATATTTATTTCTAAAAATTATTTGTGTATTAAGACTATCCACGTAGTATAAGCATTAACAATGTTTATACACTAATGGCGTTTGTATCGTTAGAAATTGCCGATAGTTACGTGTTTAGAATCTAAAAGTGTAGTTATTTAGTTTACGATTATACAGCTCATATGGCTCTCCTCTGAGAACTTTGTATAAATTAGCTACATCTATAATTTCAATCTTAGAATCAGCTTTAGCATTTTGCATCCATTTAGTTTCAACAGTATTATTAATTACTAAAGTAAAAAATTCAGCTCCTAGTTTACCTTTACAGGTGCGTGCTACTCTTCCACATGTATTTTCCATATAGTTCGTTAGGCTATATGCGTTCTCTTATGAACTGCTACATATTACTATGTAGATAAGACTATATCTTAACTTTTTTTAAAGTTCTCTCCATTTCGGCATACTTATGCCTACATAATAGTCGTTACACCTACTTAGTAGGCTCGTTATTGGCTTCTTTAAGCTCGTTCAACGAATTTTGAGAGTTTATAGTCACCTTTTTCCATTTAAATCCTTTATAAGATTCTTCTTGATTGTTACAACATTTAGCTATGTGATTTCTAGCGGCTCCTTCTGAAACCATCCCTTCATAGACAATGGCAGCTTGTGAAATAGAATCATATTCTCCAAGTAATGTGTTATTTAAATTATAACACTTTACTTTGATACCTTTAGTATTTCTATTTTTTTCTAAAAAAGATTTACTATATAAACTAGCAAATGCTTTCTGATCAAAATAAATAAACTTAGGTTCTATTTTCCAAACATATCCGCCAAAAGTTTTTTGTTTTCCGGCTATTACAGAGGTTAAATTACCTGTAGATGTTAATCCAACACTTTCAGCAGCATCTTTAGCAGTTTGAAATTCACCTAATCTTTCTCCTGTATCTGGGTCATACTGTACTAAGTAGTTTAAATCAAGAGAACGTGGGTTTATATTTGAAATGTCTCCTAATGGATCTCCTTTATATCGCCAAATATACCCATAGGCATATTTACGAGTACCCTTACAACATTGAGTTATATGTGAGCACGCTTTTTCACGGAGTTCCATAGCTCGCATGACATCTTCCATAATTTCATATTCTTCTATCTTTTCTCCTAATATATTATATTGTACTACTGCTCTAGTATTTTTCTTCTTTAAAATAGTCTCTCTACTGTGAGCTTTTGCTCCTACCCAATCACCTCCAGGAGTTAAATTTATAAGATTGTATTTATCTTTATATTTCTTAATATAATCTATTTCAAACTACTTTAATTCCTCTATATTAGAACACTCTTTAACTAATTGAATTATAGGTAACTTATCTTCCTTCATTAGTTTTTTAAACCAATTAGTTTTATGAGGATTTAATTCTGGGCGATTTCTTATGTCGTTCATGTGTCCTAAAAATCTAACATGTAAAGATCTTGTTGTTATTCCTACATAACGAGGAATGTTTGTATTAGGGTCTACTAATACATAAGCTAAAAATTTCTTTTCCTTTTCCATATATAATAAATTTTAATTAATATCTATATTATATATGTAATTTTAGAAAAGTCAATCAAAAGAATGTTAAAAAAAGTTAAGCGACTGTATAGCTTTAGTTTTACTACTGTCAATACCTAGCATAATACCTACAGTTAAATCAGGTACATCAAGCCCTTCAATTGCCATTTTACAGCTGTGAAGACAACCGTTAGGCATCTTAGAAAACTCTTCTAGTGTTATTCTGTTCTTTTTCTTACCTTCTTTACCTGTATAGACATAACCATTTTTAAATGATTCTGCCATTTTTACATTAGCACTAAATGTTACAATTTTCTTATCATTTCTCCATTTAATTATCTCTTGTGCAACTTCAAGTTTCTTTGGATGATTTTGTACAAATTTTTTACGATTCTGCATATTTCGCATAAAACTAGTTGCATAATACGTAATTGATTTGAACATTTCCTTTTGGTGTTCATAATTATTAGGAGCTAACTCTTTAGCATATTCCCACCTATTTCTGAAACTATCTTTACCAACCATTGACATTGCTTTACTAAAATCCCAGTTAAAAAACTCATAAGCTTTATTAAACTCGGAATTATAGCTATTATAAGTATCAATATCAGGAACATCTATAACTACAACATAATCCTTATATTTAGCTACCCAACCATTAAAGAGTGCATCTTCCATAGTTATAGTATCACATACAGGAGCATATTTAGCTAAGATTTCATGTCTACCATCAAGTCTTTCAAAGGTTGCAGTTAATCCTAGAATATATCTAAATTGAGTATTTACTAGATTAGCTGACAATACCTCACTATTTACACGATGTGCCTCATCTATTATTAGTAAATCACACTTATAGCTATGCTTAGAGGCACCCATCATAACAAATACTTCAGTATTTAATGATAGCCCGCGTTGGTCTAGCTCAGTAATCCATTGTTCTTGTAATGTTGTTGTTGGAACTAACACAATCGTATGCAGATCCGGATTAGAGTGCTTTAGTTTGTCAATAATAAGCATTGCTACTCTTGTTTTTCCGAAACCAGTACATCCAACAATAGTTGCACGACCATTAGCTTTAGCCCAGGCTTTTATAGCCTGAGCTTGTCTTTCATCACGAGAAATCGGAGTAAATAAACTTAACTGTTTATCTTGTGACATCCCATCCTTTAATGTTTGCCACCTTTGCTATTTCATTAGCTTTATCTTGCCATTGTTTTGCTTGTTCTTCACACTGATTCTGCAATCTATAGAGAATTTTATTAGCAAGTACATTTAATTGTTCAGAAGAATAACTTGAATATTTATCTTTCTGAATATTAAATATAGCTTTAAATTCATTAAATGTAAGACCTGTTTCACTAATTCGCAAGCGAATAGCTGGTTCTACTTTAAGAATCTCCCTAACAACTTCAAGTCTATTTCTAGGCTTGCCCGTATTTGGGTCACGTTGACATAGTTCATTCTGCAGTTCTTGAGGAGTAAACCACAATCCCATTTTAACAATAAAGTTACGAGTTACATGACTACAATCAAAAACTCCAAGTAAATCCATGCATGCATCAAGCACATTACCCACAGATACTGTTTGGAACTCAATTGGAAGTCCACTCATTACTTCACAAATAGGATAAGTTTTTATAGTTTCAGGTGTTAGTACTTCTTTATTATTGGCTATAATTTGACGCAAATCTTGTAAGCACTTAATATTAGTATATTGCTTTTCCTTACGTAACCAACGCATAAGTAATTCTGCTCTACATCGTGCTATTTGATCATCAATTATATTAACAAGTACCAATCGTCCTGGTGTATGTACATCAGTATTGTTAAGCATAGTGATACATCTATTATACCACTTCTTTAGTGTATCATAGTCTGCATCAATTAACTTAAATTCTTCTTGTACTCCATTAACTCTTGGTCCTTTCCAAACATAAGAATTAACATCTTCCTTTTTAATATCCAATGCTTCTTGAAGTTTATCTCCTAAAACTGTCATAAATTAATAATTATTTGTATTCCATATTTTTATCTATTTTTTGTTAATCTAATGTAATGTCCTTTAAATCTACTTTTTTAGTTTTCTTTATAAATTTTTGAAAAATAATATTAGTATATTTATAAGGAATAAAATCTGTACCATTATACCACTTATCTACACCTGCTTCTACATATCTAGTAGAGACATATCCTTCATCATCTATATCTATATAGGATTGTTCCCAATTTGGAAACATTACACACATTACATATCCATACTCATCAAGATTTTGAAATACAAATGTTGTATATCCCATACAATCAGTTTGTTTGGCGACTAATTTGGCATATATAGTAGATTCTGTCATTAAAAAGTATTTATATCTGCATAATTAATACATCCACATTTTGCAAAATCACTTTTATACTTATGCATTTTTTCAAGACATGGATATTTTACACATGTATGACAACTTCTTTCTGGAAATCTGTACGTATAGCCACTACCATCAGTATATGTTATTTTACTAGCCACAGTAATAAAGCTATTATAGTAGATATAGTAAGTACTTTGTTTTTAGATGCTAATTTTTTATTTGTTTTTACATACTCAGTTTCTGTTTTAGTTCTAATAGAATCCGTATGTGCCCATGTTTTATTTATACTATCTAAATTAGTAATCTGTTGTTCTAACAAGGGTATCTTATGTAACATATATTCATGCTCCACAAATATTAAATTAGCGGTTTTTATTTGCTTCTTCGTAACTGTTGATGTAGTTTGTGAAAAACTGCATATCGGCAGAAGAATCATTAGCAAGGATAGAATCCTTTTTAACATAGTATATCTTATTGAGATATTTAATTTTAGTTCGTATAGAGTCATTGACTATATATAAAGAATCTCTTATATATTTATCTCTATAAATATACTTAGTATTGGCTAAAGGTCTATTATATCTACCAACTCCATATCCTAGAATTATACCGCAGCATACACCTATTATAAACCACTTCATGCTAAGTCTACAAATTTATCTAGTTTACCTTCATTTTTAAGTGCAGACATGCGTGATAAAGTTTCTTTTTCATAACAATTGAGTTTATAAATCTCTGTTTTACGGTTATTTTCAGCTTCATAGGCAGCTTTCATCTTAGAGTAACCACGTATAACAGAATCTGGATTTGCCTTAAACTTCTCAAATGCAGCCAAAGCCAAAGCCTCCATTACTTCTTTAGTAATAACATTACCTGTAGCAGTGTAAAGTACAGGACTGTTTTTATCTGCTTTTTCTTCAGCTATTCTACAACCTGTTGCATAGTCCCATTTATCTTCATTATTATAAACTGCAATTCCTATAGAAACTGCTCTAAACAAAGGAACTCCATCACCCTCAAAATCCCAACTGGCACTATATGTATGTATGGAATCATTTTCTATTTTTTCACTTTTAACACATATAGTTATTGGTACAACTTGATTCTTAAAGTTTTTAAACATATATGTATAAAAATCAACTATATCTTTCATTTGGTGATTGTATTAATGTAAAAAATCGCACAAAATATTCTGTAGAATTTTTCTTTTTTGTGCTATATTCTTTTTTCTTTAGCTTTACAGGTTTATTAGAAGAATAGTATTTAGTATCATATAATGCTATACCTTCTTTAAACTTGTAATAAATTTCATCTAAATAAATATATTTATTCAACATGGGCTAGTAATTTAGTAAATGTACTTTTTAAGAATCTATTATTAGCATTATTATATAAAGAATTCCAACATGTGCATTTTTTATAATATGCTAATAAGTCTTTAGCTTTTATATTAGTCAGATCACTAACCTTACCATGAGAACAAACTTTATCAAAGTTTAGTATAGTATTCTCAACTTTAATGGCTACATGTCGAACAGCTTCTGTTGGTAAATTATAGTAAGTTTCACTATCATATAATAGAACACTATAATTGATTTGTCTCTTTTCTAAGTAATCTGCAATTATATATGCTAAATAACAACACCCACCATTATTTACATAATATAGTTTTTTAAAAAGAGTACATATAGCATTAATACTATTTAGTAAGTATGGTTTCATTATATATCCTATTAAACTCTTTTAGGTACTCTTTTAAAGATAATGAGTCATGATTACTACATATAGTAAATTGCACAATTCTTCTAATAGCTGATTCTATTGTTAATCCATATCCAGCATTAACAAACTCCGTTCTAGGATTAGTTTTACTTTTAATAGTCTTTAGTAATTCTAAATCCCAAAACGGAGAATTATCATCTATAGAAGTTAGCTTATAATTAGCTCCTTCTATTACCATTTTATCGTGTTTTTACTGAACCAGGACGAGTTGTAGCTTTTTGCACAGCGGGTGAAAGTTTGTTCCACCAATTAATTTTCATTTGTAACCACTCTCTCTGATGTTTTGCTTTCATAATTATATTAATTAAGTATTAAACACTTGTTTTTAAAGTATTATATTATTAAGATTAAAAACAATTAAATCATAAGAATTAGTTAAATCATTAGAGGTTTTCTACTATATTATCTGCTTCATACTTCTCAGTAATCCACTCGCGTGCTTTATCCACCGTAGTAAAATAACGACTTGGCTTCATTTTATCATTACGCTTTACAGCATACTTACCTGTTTTTGTTACAAACAATGTTACTTCTTTTACTTTTTCCATAATGTTTAAAATTTTTAAATTATATAAAATTACTTGCATTTACAGCTAAATTATCTGCTATGTTATTAAAAACACTAGTATTATGTCCTTTAACCCATTCAAATTTAATATCAGAGCATACTTTTAGTGTTTTAGCATACACTTCATCAAACTTACGCCATAGTTCTATATTCTTTTTGCGTTTCCAGCCTTTAGTAATACAGCCAATAACATATTGTGAATCAGAATATATTATAACTTGATTAGTTTCTTTAATTGCAGACAAAGCATAAATAACTGCTAATAACTCCATTTGATTATTGGTAACATTAGTGAATTGTTTACTATAAGTATTTATTAGTTTATCTTCTTTAGTAAATACAATACCAATACCACCTATTTTTGTAGTTACATGGCATGCTCCATCTGTATATATTACTAATCCCAACTCCATGATTCTAAGACAAATTCTAATTCTAGTACACCATAACGGCAGCACGCTTTAAACCCACCACATCCTATATAATTAAGTGGACCTCCATCCCTACGATAGTTTTTAATTACATCTGTAAGTAATTTATCAGCATTTTGTTTAAGATCTTCGACAGTAGGTTGTGTTAATGTGCCTTTATCTACATTATAAGTTTGCCATTGATGGTACTCGCCAGTAGGCATACCTTCATCATCATAAACAGCTCGGCAAGCACTATTCATTACCATAGCTACCAAATCAAAGTTAAAGCACTTGAGAATCTCTGCCTTTTGCTTTTCTAAACTTGGCAAATCTGGATCAGAAAGTTTGTATTGTATCATTCCTGAAATAAAAGTGAATCACAAATAGTATCTTCTACACTTGTAGTATCTACACTTGTAGTATCTATATTTGTAGAATCTACATTATTATTATTTACTGTTTTGTTACCTGTGCATGACATAATAGATGCACAAACTGCGAACATAAAAATTAATTTTTTCATTTTAATTTAAATTAAGTTAATTAAAGTTACATTATCTGGCAAATTATTCCAATCTTTATATGAGTTAGTAAACCACACATGATTAAAATGTTTAGATAAATTTTCAATACCTTTAGCATTAACCATATGAATTACAGATATATTTAATCTATCTTTAGATATTCCTATCTTTTCAAAAGCTTTGGCAACACCACAGAATGTACCTCCACCATCACATAAATCATCTATAATAAGTAAAGGTTTATCTTTAATATCTTGTGGATTATCTATCTTAATAGAAGTAATTTTACCTGTAGATACATTTCTTTCTTTACTACATTGAATTACAGGCAAATCCATACCATAGTGAAAACTATATCTTTCAGAAGCACCTTTATCAGGATATACTATTTGACAATTTACCCAATTAGTTGGTAATCCTTTAGTACTTATAAATAATCCTTCAGCACGTGGATGAAGTCTACAATAAACTTCAGAATGTGGTTCTAATACTCTAATACTAATTGCATCATAATGTCCTAACATATCCATTACTATTTTAAGAGTGAATGGACGGTTAAAATCCATAACTCTATCCATTCGCATACTCATTAAATAATAAATACTTAGCACATAGTTTACTGCATGTCTGTCAAAAATATCACAAACTTGACATACTATAAACAGCTCTTCAGCATTAGTAATGCGACATTTAACATCAATATAATCTTCTTTATGGGAAAACTCACCTAATGTTATTTGCACTTCACCATCTGGAAACTTAAAAATGTCATACTTAATATCACTTTCTTCTTTATGAACTAAATTTAATACTTTCATAGCTTATAAATATATAAAGTTATTGTATTATTATTAAAAATTTCTTGAAGTCCAGTTACTATAAACCATTTGTGCTGGGTACATACAATGATGCCTAAGCTTATAGCCATCAGTTACAGTAATAATTTCCATAAAAAATTTAATTTAATATTAAGTTGATACTAAAATTTTATTTTATAAAAATAATATTAATTATTTTTACGATTTCTTGGTTTTGGGTGCTTATCATTAATATAATACTTTGCTAATATCTCTTCATAAGATAAATTAGAATTTAATAAATCTTTTTCTACTAAATCTCTAACTTTATGTTGTTCAGCTATTTGTAAAAATTCATATACATTCATATTTTAAATTCTTTTATAAGTTGCAGTTACAAGTTTATTATAAAATTCATTTCATTTTTTCAGCATTAACTCTAATTAATGAGTCTTTCAGTATTTGAGCACGAACTAGTTCCTTTTCTTTTCTATACTCTCTCATTCGTTTCCGCTCTGCAGATCTCTCCTCATAATAATGCTTCGAATACTCAGGAGTTCCTTTATAATACGTTTTATTAGTAAAATCGTAATAACACTTTATGAAGTCGGAAGTATTAAGCTCCTTATACTTTCTATTTAATATAATAGGAGAATATCCATAATCAAAATATTGATTTGTATACAATTTTCCTATTATTTCAGTAATATACTTCTCTACCTTCTTTCCAAGGTCATTCGAGAGTCGTTCACTAGATGCAATTATATAATCTATATCCTTGCCTAATTTAGCTTTTAAATATAGTACGATTTCTGGATATTCCAAAAAGAGTTTTTTCTTATTTACAATGTAGTAATCTTCTGACCTATCCAGCTCCATAACATACTTCCTGCGCTTACTATTCTTGATAGGTGCATATCTTCTAATAATATGATTAGAATCCAAATAGTAATCATTACTATGCCAATATACATCAGATATATTACGAGGATCAATTCTTGATTTAAACTTTTCACGAAACTTGAAGTCTTTCTTCTTTCTAAACTTCTTACATACTTTAGAATATATGTGGTCAAACTTCTTTTCAATAGAATCTTCAAGGAATCTATCTATCCAAGTATAGGCATCCTTATTCCAATGGTAGTGATATCCATATACTCCCTCTCTACGAGTTTTTTCTCTCATTGATTCGTGCTTTGGTAAGCATATATCTTCATAGTCTTCGTAACAAGTCGATAAATGTGAATAAAATTCGTAAACCATATATTAAAAATTTAAAGGTAATTATAACTATAGTAGAATTCTAACCTGTCAAAAATATTATAAGATATGATTCTTAGAATGTAATATTATTCTATCATTTTTTCTTACAATCTTTAATAGTGTCACAAATTGTGTCTACAATGAATAGTACCATTATTGATATACAAATTATGATTATGCTACCCATTCCCAATTACAGTTTGTACCACCATAACTAATCTCAAATAGAAGCTTTCCAAATTGTTTAGAAATGTATAGGGCAACTTTCTTTGAACCAACTGACCTAAAGCCGAAATTCGTCCATGTACCACACACGCCGTTATACGAGTCGAAGTAACCGAGACCCGCAGTCGCACCATAATCAGCGCCACCGCCCACGACATCGAACTCTTCTCCTTCTGATTTGATTCGTCCTACAACGATATTACCGCAACAATTCTTAAGCTTTCCTGGACGACAGAACTCAATAGTAGGAAACCAACGTTCTCCAGTAGTAAGATGCCTCTGTTCATTATAGGTTACAGCTGCAACTACTGCTCTGTAAGCAGCTATCTTCCACTCAAATGAGTTCTTAGGAAGTATAGACAGTGAGTCTAGAATATCCTCATAGATTCTCTTGTCTGCAAGAAATTTGGCAGCGTCCTTGATAGTTTTGATACTTTCCATAGTATCTACATCTTCAAAGATAACACGACCATCCTTCCAAATAGCTTTTTTACCATCTGGAACTTCAATTTCTAGCACTTGTTTCATTACTTTCTCCACAAAATTACTTCTTTACGTTCATCTTTAAAATTAGTGAAATAAAGTACGATACTATTTGGATTATTATAAATAGTAATATCCATACCAAAATATAGCAATACTAAAATAATTGCTAAAATAATAAATATAATCATATAATGTCTTTTTCGTCTAAATATTGATTTAAACAATCTATCTTAGCTTTATTATCATCTTGTAATACTATTAAGCCACAATGTCCTAATAATTTGCTATTCCAAGAAAAGCATATACAGTTATATTTATTATCTACTGTACATCTATATACACCTAAAGGAGGATTATTTACAGAACATCCAACTACATCGGTTTTAAGTCGTTGTTCAAGTTGTCCATGCATATAGTATCTATAACATAGAACATTTGTGTTACTACTAAAATTTATTTGCATAGTTTCCGATACATATAAATAGCAGTACCTATACTTGATGCCAAAGACACCAAGCATAGAATAACTATAAATGTAGTAATTTGTATTAAAATCACTTAATTAGCTTTTTAATTGTTCTGAATATTTCGGGAATAATAGTAACAAGACTAGTAATTCCCACAATACAAAGCCAAGTTGTTAAACTCAAAGGTTCTGTTCTAAATACATTACCTCCAAATTGTACAATAAGTATTTGACCTATAAAGATAATAGCAGCAATAGCAATAAATGCTTTATTTCTCAACAAACCATTAAAAATACTTCTATTTTGTCCAAATACTCTTGCATTAAAGAGATTCCAAAATTGAAGCATTACAAATATAGTAAAGAACTCCGACAAAGAACAAGCATTAGTTACTAGTAATACAAGTAAAATTATAGTAAATAGTACTCCATAACCAATTATACCTATCCACATCTTCTTAGTAATAATAAATGCTTTAGGGTCACGAGGTCTTTCGGTCATTACTATATCATTAGCTGGCTCTGTTGCTAAAGCAAGTACTGCAAATGTATCCATAATAAGGTTAACCCACAACATTTGTGTTACTGTAAATGGTAAGTCAATACCTATAAATGGACCAATACAAGCAATAATAATTGCCACTACATTAACAGTAAGCTGAAACAATATAAAATGCTGAATATTCTTATAAAGTGAACGTCCCCATTTTACTCCAAGTGGTATAGATGGGTAAGCACTATCAAGAAGAATCACATCAGCTGCATTTTTAGCTATATCAGTACCATTATTAAGAGCAATACCTACTTGAGCCTGATTAAGTGCTGCTGAGTCATTACTTCCATCACCTACACTGGCTACAACTTCTCCCATTTGCTGGAAGCGTTTTACCAAATATTGTTTATCTTCTGGTTTAGTTCTAGCAAATACATCTACTTTCTTAAGATTACTATCAGTTGTTGTATAGATGTCAGTACCAAGCATGGTACTAGGATTATCATTAATACCTGCGTCTTTAGCAATTGACGCAGCTGTTTCAGGATTATCACCAGTTACAATTTTAACATTAATTCCGGCATCTTTAGTGTCTTTAATAGCCTGTGGCACATCATCTCTGACTGGGTCTTCAATAGCATATGTATAATCATACATAAATTCATTCTTCATAGCAAGAGAATCAGAATCCATGTGTGCTAACATTATACAACGTCTACCTTTCTTTTGATGTTCTTTATAGTTTTGAGAAACCTTAGAATTACAGAACTTTTCTACTACTTCTGGGGCACCCTTAATATAATGCACATAAGAACCATCATTTTTCTGTATAACAGTAAGCATATACTTATTCTTACTATTAAATTCAATAACTTTAGCTACATTAAAACGCTTACGTTCCTCTGTAAGAGTTTCTTGTGTATAACCTAAAGCTCTTAGAATAGCACCTTCTGTAGGATTACCAATAGTACTCCCATCTTCTGCAAGTGTAGCTGTAGAATTAATAGTGGCATTGTTCATAATATCTGGACCTATTATATCATTATTAACTACAGTCATTTCATTTTTAGTAAGAGTACCTGTTTTATCTGTAAGAATTAGGGTAGTAGAGCCAAGGGTCTCACATGCATGCATTTTTCTAATAAGATTATTAGCCCTAGCCATTCTCTTCATAGAGTAAGCAAGAGCAAGTGTCACTGCCATAGGTAAACCTTCAGGTACTGCTACTACAATAAGCGCTACGGCAATCATTACAAACTGCAACAAATCATTAACTGTAGATAGCATATCTTGATAAAGATAAGTCTGCTCAATACAGAAATACCTAATAAGCAAAGATACTATAAGGAGTCCTGCAGCACTAAATGCTATCTTATTAATAAGATTGGCAAGTTCATTAAGTTGTTTGTTAAGAGGTGTTTCTACATCAGTAATAGAAGATGCTTCTCTTGCTGTTTTACCTATTTCAGTATTATCACCAGTAGCTATAATAGTACCTTCACAAGTTCCTTCTGTAATGATTGTAGATTTAAGTAGCTTATTAGTAGGATATGTTGCACTACATTTATCATACAAATTCTTACTTACAGGTACTGATTCACCTGTCATCGTAGATTCATCTACCTTTAAATTAGTACATTCACTAAGAATTATATCTGCAGGTATTTCTTCTCCAGCACTAAGAGCTACTACATCACCATTAACAAGGAATTTACGCTGTATTTCTACAATAAGTCTATCACGGTATACTTTAACTAGTGTAGAATCACCGCTAGTCAGTAGCAAATCAAACTTTTTACTAGCTGACCAAGTATTCCAAAATCCTATACCTACCGCAATAGCTATTGCTACAATAATGCCTATAGGTTCAGTAAATTCTCCTTTAATATACCCAAGAATAAGAGATACAGCTGCTGCTACAAGTAATATAATTATTAAAGGATCTTTAAATCCTTCAAAAAGTATTATATACCAAGGATCTCTCTTAGGTGGTGTAAGTACATTAAGACCATCACATTCTAATTTAGCAGCTGCTTCGTTTTGTGTTAATCCTTTCATTGTTATTAAAAATTAAATTTTAGATATGTTTGGACTACTTCTTTCAGTTTATCAATAGAATATCAGCCTCCAAATTTACCAATAGCCTTAAATTGCCACCTTTTGATAAATTCAACATAATTAAATTTTATTTAAAATTTCTTGAAATTGTTTATAATACTTATCTCCTAATTTCTCCATTATCTTATAAAAATCATGTCTAAATCCTTCATGAGATTGACATAAATCTAAGAGATTTTTAATATAATAATCAGGTAATTGTGCAGTACTAGGTGGACTACACAATACCTTAAATTTATTTATTATATTTATATAATTAGAAATCTCTTGTGCTTTTTCAAATGTCACTTAACCAGAGTTCTAATATAGTCTTTCTGATGATTAATATAAGATGTAAGATTAAGAATTGTTACATCAAACTTATCACGAAGAAGTTCTTGATAATGACTAAGGCGTCTACGATAAGTTGCATATGCATTCAACTCAGCTTTAGCGCGTGCTATCTTACGACCTTTATCTTTATTAAACTCGTCTTTTTCACTACATTTAGCACCACCAATAGCATGTATTGGACCTAGAACAGAATTAAATAAACAATAGGCATAAACATACTCTTTTATTCTAGTGTACTGAGTATCAACACAACGCAACTTAAATGATTTATTCAACATAATTAAAAATTTTAAATGATTAATAAATATCTTCTACATTACACCATCTAGTGAATGAGAGTTGATTAAATTCTTCTTCGTTATTGACTTTAGCTATAGAATATTCTCCATCCTTCATTAAAAGTAAAGTACATGGATATTCTTTTTCATAAGGAGGTTCATATTCCCACAAAAGACTTTCTTTCATTTCTTCGGCAGGTCTATTACCTATAAGTTCATCACATTTTCTATTACATGTTTCTCTAATAATAGCAATAAGTTGTGGATTATTTTTAATACTCTCTAACATATCAGTAATCTGATTAATTTTATTAATCTCTTTACGATTTGTTATTTCATATTGTCGAACAACTTGCTTAGTATCCATATTAGAATGTCTTAGACATCTAACTAGACGTTTACGTTCTTTACGTCTGTGACGTTTTTCACTTTGTACACTCATAATTTATTAAATTCTTCTTGTGCTTCTTCAATTTTAGATTGATAATATGCCGCATGGCGTGCTTTAAGTTCATTGAATGGGATTATAAACGGAGCTTGCTTATCAAAACCATTACTTTTAATAATAATTACATTATCACACTTTGTAGCATTATATCATCTTTCTAAGTAGTTCTTATATTTTCTAATAAGTTCTACTAATTCTTAACCTTTCTTAACTTGTTCTTCTGTCATATATTTAATATTGATTTGGACTCCACTTCTCTATAGTGTCTAAAAGTTTATTAATATCTTCAGAAGTTTGAAAACCTAATACATCCTTAGTGATTGGTGTATTATAAGTTAGATGCCCATTGTGTGTTATAGCTACTTCATAAGTATCTTTATCATTGTAAGAAAAATCAGTATTTACTACCGAAATACCATAGCCGTTAGGAAATTCATGTGCAGCAATTATACCACAATATATTTTATGTGGTCTAAATTTTAATTCATTAAATGTCATTATTTTCTACTTTCAATTATACATTCCATAGTATCAATCTTTTGCTGCATTTCTACCATAGTTTTATTACTTTTATCTCTTTCGGCTCTTGCTTTGCCTATATTAACTATAGATACAATAGCACTAATAAAAGTAATAGCAATTATAAATACCCAAGGATATTTATATACAGCTTTATTAATACTATGCCAAGTGTTTACTAAAATCACACAAATACATTTAATTATTTGTTTAAAAGCATCTTTTGTTGTCATTTTTATTTATAATTTAATTCCTCTAGATTTCCATATATCAATAATATCTTTAGGCAGCTTTGTGAGTTGTTTTAATGGACTAACACATTCTTTACTCCACCAATTCCAGGATATTACTTGGTCATCTATTTGTAATATCTCTACACTAGAATCATGAACATATAATACTTTAATATATGTATCTTCTGTATAAGTTTTATATATATTGCCTATATGTATTTCTAAAGATTTATTATATTTTTGCTGTAATATAGAAATTTTATTATCAATATTATGGCGTTGATTTTCTAATTCCTGTATTTGTTCCTTTAAGGTATTAACTTCTTCTTGTGTCATGTTAATTTATGTACATCAATAATTCTAAAATTATTACCTACAACACTTATTTTTTCTACATAACGTAAGAACTCTTCAGTAGTTGGTAATTCACTTTTAACAGATATTTTATATCGGCAACTAAATATTTCCCTTTTACCATCTATATCTACTGTATAAGTAATAATATAAATATATGTACCTGTAAAATAATGTAATAGCACTAATGCTATAACACAAACAATAATAAAATATATCATATTACTCTTTCAAATTGACCATAAGTATGATTACGAGGCTTATCTTCACCGTCTATAAGTATTTTACAAAAAGAGCACCTAACTTCTTGTATTGTACCCTCTTTATATAAATCATCTCCGTGAGAGCGTATTATACGAACACGCTCTCCTTCATTCCACATTTTATAGTTCTTTCCCATTCTTAATATTTAATAATTGGTTAGTAATATCTTCTAAAGTATTACTATCAGTTTCTTCTTTTATAAACTTTAGTAAATCTGCATAAGACATAGTCTCTATATATATTTCAAGAGCACCATCTTGTGGATAGCATAGTGTTACAACTTCTGTAGGTTTCTTTTTTATTACTAAGTAAAAGTAATCATCATAATAATATAAATCACCTATTTTAATATCAGTATTATCATTATAGTAGATTTCTATTCGTTTATTAATGCTAAGAATTTGGTCATACAAATCGTCACGCTGTGCTAATAGTTGGTTAATATTTTCCATACTATATTTATCTAATTATGTGAATATACTTTATTAAGAATATTAATTTATTATTCATCGTAAAGTTTATTTAATACTCTTCTAGTTTCATAATTATCTATTACTTCTTGTGCAATTTCTTTACTCTTAAAGTAAACTAATGCAGAGTTACAAGACATACAACTATCTATATGATAACCATTATTTTTGTAAATATAATATTTAAGTTCTTTACTATTATTCCAATCTGGTTCCCAATCACCATTGTAATATTTAGCTATTTGTAATAAAAATTTAAATGACATTGTTTTCACATCAATCATTGTATATTTATTGCCTACTTCTGAAACTATATCATTTAAAGATACGTGTTGTATAGGTTTAAATTTAATTTCACCTAATGTAGAATTTTCTTTATCTACTTCAAATCCTTCTGGAGGAGTAATTTTCACTGATTTCATAATACTAAATGCTTAATTAATTCTAAATTTGAATCTTTATCATTAACTATATTCTCTAGACACCATTGTTTAGTACATAATTTACCATCCCAATATGTATCGTTAACACTAAAGTAATTACCTGTATTATCAGACATTTTAATAAAAAAGAATTGCCCTTTAATATAATTATTAATAGTACAAACAATTACTTCTTGTGGATCTTCTACATATATAGGATTATAATCTAAATGGTCTTGTATAACTTCTTCTATAAAATTAGACATATAGAACTCATGAAATGGTATAATGTCTTTTACTTCAGCAATATAGTGCCTTGAAATTGATATTTTACCATCATCAAAGAAATTATATTTCTTACCTACTTCAAATTCCACTGTATATAATCTGTTAAATCGTCTACAAATTTATCTATATTTGCATCTATAAAGAAACAATCCTTATTAGTACCTCTAAGATTATTGTCTATATAGTTCTGCAAAGAACTTATCTTATAACACTCATTAAAAATACATTGACCTAGCCGTAAATAATGAAACTTAGAGTTTATTTCAAAAGCTCTAAGTATTGCATTATCCAATTCTATAAAAACATCATCCATAATATTTAATAATAATTGCGGATTTACTATTTTTCTTCATTACAATAGGAGTGTCTTTCTTGAAGTATTCCCATGACGTAAATTTATCTTTTATTTTTCTTATTAAATATAATATAATTTTTACAGTCAAATCCTAATATAAATATAGGAGTTACAAATACTGATAAAATGCAACAACATAAAGTAAAATATAAATCTCCCAAAGTTATAGGTATATTACGTTTATACTCACTATACAGTAATTTAATAAGTATAGATAAGTTAATAAGTGCACCTATTAAATATATAATTTTTAACATTTTCTTTTTCTTTGAATTATAGGTTTATCTTTATATTTATCAATTACACTAATTATAACTAAAATAGTTGTTATAATAGATAATAGGCTTACTAAAATTCCTATCCATATATCAGATAATGTAATTGGCTCATAGTTTTTATAACTTTTATATAAGAAATAAAAAACACCTAATACATTAATAAGTACAAATATTATATATATATATACTAAACATGTTCAGGTTTTCCAAATTCTTCAATTAATTGTTCTATAATTATATCTGAATTAGCATTACTATCTTTAATAATTCTACTAAAGATAGTTGCTAAATCATACGGAATATTCTCATATACGTCAGAAGGACTTAATGATATATTAATTCTTTCTGTTTGATAAGTCACTTTTAAGTTGTCTATCATATTAAAATTATTTATAACAATGTAAACATACATATATGTAGATGATACTAATCAGTAGGAATATAATATCATAAAATATTACCAATTTAATAGGTTCTTTAAGTACAAAAAAGTCTAATACACTTAGTATTATTAAACCTATACTATAGAGTAATGTAATTATAATTATTAGACCCATCATATAGTCTCAAATGTTAATGTACATTGTCTACATTCGGGTGAATGAATAACTCCCTTATCAGGGAAATAAATATAATCGTGTCTTTTATACTGAAACTCTTGTGGAGTCTTAGTATCTTTTGAACCTAAAAACATTATAAATACTATAAATGCTCCAAGGCTTAAAATATATATAGCAAATCGTTTTAGCATTTTCATTTTAATATTTTAATTTTAACATTATTAATACTAATTCTACGAGAGTCTTTAGGATGTATGAGTATATCTATATGATGTTTGTGCCGTTTATGCATTACATCTTTTACTTCATATACACCAAATCCTTCAATATAAACACGTTTTGGTTTATTTTTTGGAAATAAGTAGAGCAAATCACGAGATATTGCACACCATTTAATTTTCCCTTTTTTTAAATGATGTAAATTGATTTTACTACCATCAGCTGTTATTAATGGTTGTTTATCACATTGTGCTTTAACAGGTTGATAGTATGTTAAAGTAACATGTGTTATTATATTTTTAGATTGTGCTTCACTTAGTCCTAAACTAAGTAAAATTGCTATTAAAATACACTTCATCTTTATTAAAAAATTAAATTATTTGATTTAAATGTCTAGCTCCATTTGTAGCGTAAGCATTTTTAATTCTATATATAGTAATACAATCAGAAGTTAATACTACTACATATTTATTTTCTACAGATACATACATGATATTATACCCATTAAATGTATCACCAACTTTAAAATAATTAAGCTTTTTATCTTCGTCTACTATCATAGGATAAGTATAAAGATAATCATCTCTAAACTGGCAAGCTTCTTTTTCTTGTTCAGTTAAAGATTTTCTATTATTTAGCTTATTAACTATATCATAAGTATCAATAATAAGTTTATATGATTCAGCATTAATATTGTGAGTTGTCCAAAATTCCGGTTTTACTTGTAATACATCAGTTAAATAATTGATACTTGAGAACTCTACATTAAAGTTTTGTTTAATCATATCAAGATTCTCAACACTATGAATATTAATTTCTTGTGCTAATGCTTTAACTAAATCAATAGTCACTATTTGCATTTGATGTAATAAGTCAATTATTGGTTCAATAGCATTTTTATCGATTAGTACATCATTAAGAATCTCTATAATTACTTCTTCTGATAAATTATCAAAGGTATGTACATATCTAATACGTGATGGTCTGCCTAATAAATTATCATTAATATTATCAGTATTATTTGTAGTTAGTAAAAAGATTTTTCTAGTTTCTGAATTATGTACGCCATCCATAAATGACAATACATCTGATGAATCTTCAAACTCTTTTTCATATTCATCAAAGAAGAATATACATTCAAAGTCAACCTGAGTAGCTAAGAAGTTAAGCATTTCACTACTATCTTTATTACAACTCTTAACTATAATAACAGGTAAGTTAAGTTTATTACATAGTACTTTAGCAGACAAAGTTTTGCCAGTACCCTTAATTCCATTAAATAGGATTCCTAAATTACCTGTTGTGTTATTATAAGTTTTAATACAATAATTAATGAATTTATCATTAACTCCATATATTTTATAATCAAATACAAATTTATTAGCAATATTTCGTAAATACCAGCCTTCTAAAGATTTATCAACTTCATAAATACCTATAGGCAATCCGTCTACATGTGTTATCATTGTTGAGCTACCTTTAGTAAAAATATTACCGTCTTGAATCCAAATATTATTTTCCATAATGTTTTGACATTACCTGCAATTTAATTGCAATGTTTTCTAATTTTTCAGTTTCACGTTTACGATGTTCTATTACTCTATTAATAGCAGTAGCTACTTTATAACAAGCTAATCTAAGAGCTTTTCTTTTTACAAGTTTTACAGCAAGTACGGGATTATATACATCTCCTTCATGTAATGTTACACTCGTTTTAACATGTATTTTTGGATAATTTATACTATAACCACAATGCTTTAATTCTCTATAGAAAAATTTAGCTTCATTAGATGGAGTTACTATATCACTCTCAATTATATCTGTTTTAATACGAACAGACTTTGCTAATAAAGTAGTTATATATGCTACAGATACATATAAAGTGCAGGTTGTAGTTTTACCACTACATCCTATAGTATATACAGGATTTTGAATTGTTTTCATTTATTTAATGTTCTTATATGAGTTAAAACGGTTTTATACAATGGTTCTGAAGGAATTTCTATATTATTTAGTACACGTACTGTATAGTAGATAGTAACTGCTTCTGCACAAGTACATGGTGTTTTTATAAGAAATAATCTAAATATAGTAAATCCTTTACTTGTATTATAAAGTTTAGTTACTATGCCTTGTAATCTTTGCATAGATTTATTATTCCACGGTGTACTATAAATATGAAACCATCATCAGGCACTGTAACAAGCTCTGTTGGAAATATAAGTGTATCAGTAGCAGGTATTGTAGGAGGTTTTGTAACACTCTCTAACTGATTAATAGTAGTTAGTACACTAAGCATATTAACTATTTGTTTTGCATTTAATATCATAGGCTTAGTTGTTTCTCTGTAGAATACTGCATAGTAATCACAGAAAGATGCCGTTGGGAATATTATTTGCAAATCAACTTTAGCTGGAAATACTACATGATCTGAGTATCTAATATTAAATGTACCTATATTATAATATTGACTTATAGTTGTTTTAGACTGTACTACATTATTTGCTAGCTTCTGTAGATATTGCTCTATCTTCTTCATTTAGATTCATTTTTACGGATTTTACACTGTCATCATCATAAATAATAGGTTTGTGTATAATACCTGTAAACATTATTTGATTTGACACTATTTCACCATTAGTATTTTCATAATAAATTGTTCCTTTAGGTATTATACATTCTGCCAGTACTACAGGTTTATATGAAAACCGATATTTTATACAAGCAGTTGCTATAAAATCAAATAAGTTAATTTTACATATTTCTTTACTTATATAAGAATAGTATCCTTTATCTATAGTATGCCCCTTAAATATACATCCTACTGTATAATATGTATAAGTATAGATAGTATGTTTATAGTGTAATTTAGTATGTTTATTTACTATATTAGGTATATATTTATAATCTTGGTATATAGATTCAATATGGTCATCTACCAAAGCTGCTACTTTATAGACTATAATATCTTTAGAAGCAGTTTGTTTAGTTCGTTCTTTTTTAGATTTTGCAGTATAACACATAAACTAATAATATTTACTTATAAATATAATATTCTCTGATACTAATTCACATCTGAAGTTTTCATAGTACAAAGTATCTTTGGGTATAATAAATTCCGCTACTATATCATTACTATCTACTAATACATTTAAATCATTACTACATTCATACCAACAAGGACTCATTTTTACTAAATTTTTATAAGAATGATTGCCACTTTGTATAACAAGATAGCCATGATATATATATGGCTTTAATACTATCTGTTCATTTAGTGTTTTTGGTTTATATAAAAAGTCATGATATTTAGCTATTACATTATTTTCTTTTAACCTACATATTTTAAAGACAGGTATATCATAAGAAGTTTTATGGGGTATTGCTGATGAAAGATCTACAAAACACATATATTTAAGTTAATAATTGAACAATATAATCACTAAAATGCATACCTTCTTTATAAGCAGCATCTATAATATCATGAGGAGTAAATCCAAGCTCTGCAAGCTGCTTTATAAACTCAGCTTTATGTTCTATATATATATATCATTCATTTTCTGAGTAGTTTATTATAGTAATTATCAACCTACCACTACCAATAATCATTATTTGATCTTAGTATTTTTATAGCAGTTCTTAGTTTCATACTATTAATCTTTAACTTTTACAGTATAAGTATCATTTACAATTGATGCTTCGTAGCATTCGGGACAATAGTACTTACCATCTATCATTTCCCAATCTGAATAATTTCCAATATCAGGACATTTGTCTGCAAATAATGAGGAACGAAGATCTGCACCACCAAACATATTACCACATCTATCGCAAAATAACTGATACATTGTTATTGGTCTATACATAAATTATTTAAGTTTTGTAGATTTCAAGTAAATTTTCACTTAGTTTACTAAATTTCAAAGGCTCCGTCTACTAATATGAATTTATCCTCAATTTGTTTATCTGCCATTACTTATCTGGGTTTATCCTATTTACCAATTCATCTAATGTATTACCTATTCTTTCCATTATATCCACTTTACCCGTAAATAGATACTGTATCGGTATAAGTAAAAGAATACTGATAGTAAAAGCTACTGCTGATAGTAAAAAGATGATAGCAGCTAATAATCGCCTAATCGGTTTCATTTATTCGTCCTCCTTTCTTTACCCAACGCTCAGCATTCTTATTTTTGTTATTATTCCTCCTTAATGCCGAAGGGCGTGCCATCAGCGAAGGTGTAGAATTTTGAAATACTACAAAACATCCAACTTATATTACCATTTGAAGTTACTTGGTCAACATCAGTATTGCTAATTGCTGTAATTAATATGTAATGATCATCTTTTTTGTCCTTAAGCCACCCAAACGGCTGATGCTTCTGCATTTCTTGCCAGCACTCTTCTGCGTTAGCAAATGAGCGATACTTAGGTTCTGTTTTGATACGGTAGTCATAGTGATCTAAAACAAAATTTAGATTACTATTTGTTGAATCATAGTATTTCTCTTCCCCATGTTTTCGTATTTGTATTATTTTACCTTCTGCAAATGCCTGTATAATAGGCAGCAGCTCTTTTGCTTCTTGTCTGTTCATTGTTAGTCTTTTAATTCTTTGATTAATAATTTACTTTTTTTAGAAAAAGGTTTATAACCATTCTTTAGATACCATTTTAAAACAAAGTTTTCGGATTCTTCTTTGTCAAATTCTAATCCAATTACTTGTATACCCTCTAACTTAGCCTGTTGTTCTGCAAGTTGTAATAGATACTCTGCAACACCTTGTTTTCTATATGAAGTATCTACGTAGAGCGCATATATAAGTGCATCAGCTTTACCCGAAATATTACATTCATAACGTGGAATAGATATTTGAACAGAACCATGATTTTGTTCATCAGTAATTAAAATTCTTATTTCATCCTTCCAAATTTGTCGTTGTATCATTATTCTTTCTCTAATTCTTTCTTGATTTCTTCAATAAAATCGCCGGTTGCCTTAATATCAATAGCTGTTTTTATTAAATAAACATTTCAAATCAGACTTATTTACTGTCACAAATGGCATAACTATTTTTTTCTATTTTTAAATAAGGACAAACAACTACTTTTCGACGGTACTCACACTTATCCTTATAATCACAAATATCACAAAAATGCCAAGCCCTACTATTCATCTTTGTTTTTATAATAATGTGGGCAAGAGTTGATGGTTTTAGTTCTCTACCAAGCACTTTCTGCGCTTCTGCCATTGTCATAGGCTCTGCCATAATGACCTTTATTCCAATATACTTTTTCATCTTATAATTTTATCGTCAACCATAGTTAACTCTATTTACTTTTCTATTTCGTTTGCAAAGATAAGGAAATTATTTCAAACCACCAAATTACTTAACCATTATTAACAAAAAATTGGTTTCTCTCCGTTTGAAAGAAATTTATCCACAATAACAATATGCCTATTATCAATAATGCCATTATCATTTTATTGCAATTTAGTGGATGGCTTTAAACTTCCACGCCACCAAGTATGACAGTTTTACGACCGACATCTATTACTTCAATATCTTTGTATTGAACGACAGTGAACATATGATTTCCACCGTCGTTTATAGTATTGAATACAACTTCAAAATCAGGAGATAATTTTAAAGTCGTTCTGCTAATTCTTTTGCTTTCATATTATCTTATTTGATTTTATTAAATCAAAATTATAGTAGTCATAAGAAACATTATAATGTTTTTCTGTTTCATCTATAATAGTTACATCACAATATATAATAATATCATCTAATGTAGTATCTAATAAACCATTACAATATTCTTTTCCTATTTCTTCTAAAAAATCTTCCAATTCATAATTTAAATTGCTTATATTGTTATAAACATGAATATATTTTTTATTTATAGATTTAATTTTATCATTTACATCATATCTTGGGTCGTCACAATCATATTCATAATATTTATTTTCTATTATGATGTTTTTTATTTCTATTTTTACAACATTGTTCAAATGCATATTCTAATGTATCATTATTATATTCTATATTCTTCATTCATATATTATTTGTGTTTTAGTAGGTAAACGCCAACTAGATATATCTATCCAATTAGGCACAATAACTTTCATAGGATAAATAGTATGTTTTGGAATAGCATGATACTTATAATTAGGATTTTTACTATCTGCACCACAATCAATATAACCTACATCTCCTGTGCTTTGTATACTATAAAATAGTATGTGTCTATGTTTATCAATAATCTCAATCATATATGTATAATTAGCGTCTTCTATATAAAAACAGTCGCCTATATTGACATCAGTATATGTTAAATCCATATAATCTGTAGAAGAATCATCACCATATCGTTTATTACCATTATATGGATATTTATCTATTCCAAAATGTTCCCTAAGCCAAGGAACAGCATCCTTAGCCTTTGGGAACTTTTTAGTTACATCAAATACAAATATATTCATTTTTAACTTAAATCACTAGTATAACACCATTTTTTAACTTGATTTTCTTTAATATAAGCTTCCCAATCAAAATTGGCAAGTATTCGCTTTTTATAAATGATATTACCATCTTCTCCAGTGCCTTGTACAAGAACTTCTGAACCTATATTTGGTTTTTCATTAGCATTATGCCAAAGGCGAGTTTGTATTAAAGTATCTTGTTTACCAATAAGCCTTAGAGCTTCTTCGTAATGTTCAAGTAAATTATCATACAGATTTTGTTTACCTAAGGTATGCATTATTATACACATACCAATTATATTAATAATAGTAATTATAATACCAATTATTACCATATGCTTAGTTATTATCAGTTGTACCTAATAGATATTCATTATCTTCATAAGGTATACAAAATCTATAGTACATACTAGCACATTTATAAGGACAATACTTACCTTCTTCGCAATAGCCTAAATAAATGTCAGCTTTCCAAGTATCAGTATCTTTATCTCTTACTAATACTCTATCAAAAGGCTTAAACTCTTGTTTTATAAGTCTATGTTGTTTTTCATCGTATCTATAACCTTCTCTGACTAAAGCTGAAAACAATTTATTTTTGTCTTCTATGGAAGCAAAATTTATGTCACTAACAAAATATGTTATTGCATCGCTATAGATTATAAAATCACTATTTGTGTATAGAATAGCATTTGATATAATTCTAGAGTCATTAGCTTTTGAAACTAAAATAATATCACCATTTCTATCAACAACAACATCACCTTCTTTAAACTTAGACTCTATTTTCTCTAACTCTAAAGTAGCAGCATTCCATTTATATCCTGCTTTAGCCATTTTATCAAATAATTCTTTTTTAGCTTCTTCTGAAGCTGGTATATAAAATTCAGGAGTCCAGCCGTAAATTCCTGTACGAAAATGTCCAGTAATGTCAACACCACATATATATTTTGGCGAAGTATCTTCATAAAATTCACCACTTGCAATAAATGGTATAGTACCGTCTGCTTTCATCATAATATCACCTCTCTTGAGAGGAAGCCTAAATTTACTCCAATCTCTTTGGTATTTAGATGGGAATAAGACACATTCGCCATTTCTATGGTAAACACCACTACAATAAAAAAGAGTTTCCTTACCATTTGGTGACTTTATTACAATATTGTGAGAGCTGGCTACTTCTATAAATTCAACTTCTCCCCATATAGGACTATATAATTTAGTACCTTTAGGACAATATTTTAACAAATTTGCTATATCCATAATTTTATCATTTAATATATGTATAAATATCTAAATAAATTTTAGCTAAACCTTTTTTATCAAGAATGTCTAAAGCACATACTTCCGTTAGACCCTTATTAATCACTAGATTATTAAACTCTGTTTTATCATAAACAACATTAATATCTATTGCATCATAATCTAATATTTCATGTTATTCATTAAAACGTGTTTCTGCTGTTATTCTTACTTCTAAATCACCATTTTCTTGTTTATAGTGTTCTAGAATATTTTGTAATTCAGATATTTTCATAATCTTTTAATATAAATTCTTCTTCACAACAAGGGCAGTCTACTACATAATAATAGCATCTTTTACGTCCTCCATTCATAGTATATGCCCAATCATATCTTTTTCTATAATCTCCATTTTCTATTAAAAGAAGAGAATTACAGTGAGGGCATCTATATTTTAAAGGTACTTTTATAAATTTTCCCCGTCTAGCGTTATCTTCAATAATTTTCATACTATAAACTCTTTATAACAACAAGGACAGAATATAAAAGTATTAATATGTTTTGGTACCGCACATCCTTTATCATCAATAATCAAAACATCCTTACTATAATAATCATTTAGACTTACACGTAAAGTGACTTACAGTTAGGACATTTTATGTCTTTGTATAAATAGGTTGCATTATTAATAGTACTTTTAAGTATTTGCACTAAATAAAGATTTAAGATGTTTATATTAATTTATAACTAGTACTTTGTCATATTCTAATTGCTTAATTATTTCATCAGAAAAGTTAGAAATATCAAAACGTATACCATATCCACCTTTGTCATCTTCCCAACATTCAAAATACTCCTTACTTGGTATTTTTACTTTATGAAAATGTCCGTGATAATCTTGCTCTTCTTCACCTGAATCTACTAAATAATGATGCTTTACTTTAGTAGGTTTTGATGTGAATAGTTTAACTTCTCTATCTGTTGTTTTTACTAAATAAATCATATTTTTATATATACTGGTAAATTCACTAAATGGTCTTATATGCCAATTACTTATTAAATAAGTATTATCTTTTTGCACTTCCCATATTAATGAATTATTAAATTCGACAATTAACTTTTCAAATTCTGAATAGTTCATATCAAATTATTTGATTTACACCATTCATAAGCCTTTTTAATAGCTTCTCCAGGAGTGTTTGCTGTAAAATGTAACTCTAACAAGTCAGGAGTACTTATATCAAACCAAAACACAATATATTGATTTGATGTATTACCTACCAAACTGAGAGTAGGAATATAGCCTATATTAGTTTTCTCACAATCCTCATTTAATTGTGGAAGTTTTGCAAACATTTCTAATTCTGTCATAATTATTAATCTTTATAAATAGTATCAAGAATTTCTCTAAAGTTAGGATTGTCTATTACTGCTTGAGCATCTTCTTTGCTATTAAACAATGCAACTACACCTAATATATATTGCAACCACTTATATTCTACTACATCATATCCGTTCTTATCGTTCTTTATAATATAGTATTGAGTGTGGTTCTGTTTAAGATGTATATTATTATAATACTCAGCAATATTAAGAAGTTGATTTAATGCTAATAGTCTCTTAAGTTGCCGACCACTAGGTGCATTATTTACGTCAAATCTATTTGTCCCAATATTGTAGAAATTAATCTCTCCATATTGGTCTATAAAGTAACCAGTATTATTTTTAAATAACGTACTACACACATCTTTGTATGTAATATCTTTCTTTATAGGTTTGAATCTAATACACTCAAATGTAGAGCGTTCTTTATCAATTTCATAACCTTTAGGAGCTTCTATTTTAAGTTCTTTTGTTTCCATATTATTTAATTTATTTATTAAAGAGAAAGAGATACGAATTGAACGTATTTATGTTAATATTTTATAAAATGTCATTTTCATCACATACCATTATATCTTTAAAACACTCAGCTTCTTCTCTTTGCCTTAATAACATATTAATAGTATTGACTAAATGATTATTATCCATATCTTTGATAGAGATATTTTTGCCGTCTTTTGTTGTCCAGATAATAAAGCCAGAGTTACGTTGTCTAAGCCACAACTCCAGCTTTAAGTCTTGTATGGTTGCTTGTTTCATAATTCATTATATTCTTGTTGTAAGTAGATAGCATCTTCATAATAGTCATCTATAAATAGTTGACAATCTACTTTACTAGTAACACAACCTTTAAATTTAATATTCATCCATTTCTCAATAAGTTCTATTTTCTTTCTTTGAGATGGAGTTGATCTTTCTAATGTTATCATTATTTGTAAACTACTGTTGTGTCTATAGGCACATTATTTTTATATGTTATCTGCAAGATTGTTTTACCTCTGTAGACATCTATAGCTGAGGGATACTTATAAGTATGTATGCAATCTCTAATAATTAAGAACACACTAGAAACGGAACCTATTATTATAAAAATTAAACCTAATATAATTATAGAATTTGTTTTATAATTATTTGACTTGACGCAAAGCATTCATCATCTTGATAAAATTTAGCACCTTTTGGTATAATACACTTAACAATGACGGCATTAGAAAATGTATGCTTTTGCAAAAACTTCATTGCACTATCAAGCGATGTATATGAATGAAATGCTCTTTCTATACATATATAATCCTCTTCTATTAAGTCATGTATATATAAAATTCCAGTTGTATATAAATTATTTAAGATATACTCAAAACCGTAATAAAAGGATAATAATTTATTATCTTCTAAAAATACAACTTTATAGCAAGTAATATCTTCTTTTGCAATATGTTCTGGATTATTTGTTACTAAGCACATATTTCAACTATTATTATTTGATTTGATACCATTTCTTTGCTATTAATATAATACTCAGAACCTTTAGGCACTATGCATTTAACTATTATTTCTGGTAATAAGTTAAACATATCATAATATATATAATCTTTTGCTGTATCTAAATTTCTATAAGAGTGAAAACCCTTTTCTATACGGATACCATCATTTGGTATAGGTATAGGTTGTAATACTTGTGTTGTATATTTCCTATTTAATTCATATATAAAATCATACCAATAAGATATAATTTTATTATCTCGAAGATTAACAATTTTATAGCAAACAATATCTTTTTCTGCTATATATTTGTGTAGATTATTTGTTAGTAAACACATTTATTTATTATTATTTGTGGGTATATGGACTTGTTATAATTATCTGATTGGATACAATTTCACCAAGTGCGTTTTTATAATAAACTGCATCTTTAGGAATTATACCTACAACTAAGGATTCTCTAATTGGTTCAAATTCAGGCAGTAAACATATGTCATAAGAATGGAAACCTTTGTTTATTGTATAATGGTCGTCTTCAGTTTCTACAACTATTTCTGAACCTAACGAGTAAAGATGTTTATAATTATAGTTAAAATATTGAATAAATGATACACAATTAAATGGTGTAACTTTTTCCATTAACTTAAAGATTGGTATATCTTTAGTTGCTATTTGTTTTATACAAGTTTTACTCATCCAACACATATTTTTTATTTTAAATTAGTTAATATAAAAAAAAGGCAACTACTCTTACGAATAGCTGCCTATTATAGTAATGCATTAGAGAATCGAACTCTAATAAAGACCATCTGCATCAAGTATGTTCCCATTTGGAACACACTTTTAGTTTAGTAAATTTAAATAACAGGAATCATACAACTTGGCATTAAATAATTGCCATTAAAAATTTTCTTAATTAGTCTTTTAATCATATTAACCTCCTTTCTTTAATTAAAAAGAAGCTCAACTATTTTCACAAACCATTGAGCCTATATATTGTATCTATAATCTTTTCTTATTAAAATAACATAGCTATCTTCACAGACCACTATGTTTGCACACTTTAAAATTATGCCAGGTCCAAGGTATAGGATTCAAACCTATAGTCTATAGTTTAGGAAACTATTGTTTTATTCAGTTAAACTAACCTCAGATATATTAGCATGTCAGTAATTTAAATTAATTATGTACATACTATATATTTATAAAAATAGAGAGAATCGAACACACACCTAAATATTAACAGTATTTTGCTCGACCTTCGAGCTATATTCCCATAACTAACTTGATTTTCGCAAACCAAGTTAGTATAGTTTCTAATCGGATGATTAGAAGCAACTAAAATGATTTTAATTAAACTATGATAAGTTCTATCTTCACAGACTAAACTCATATTTAATAATTATGTATGAAAAATGTAATTGGTTGTACTCTCTAATGGTACTGACCCATTTTCTCGAAATTAAAAGTTTCGTGCTTCACCTTAAAGCTTAGAGAGCATTTATAAAGTGAAGCCAGTTCTCAAGCTGGAAATTTCAACGGAATGGCAAGGACTTTCACCTTACACATCTTTCGATATGGTTATTAACCACGTTTCCACCACATTCCTCCATTTACTTCTTCACTTTTTTCTAATAAAATCTATTAATTTCAAATCATTTATGGATAATATTGTTATAATTTTTAACTTTGTTGTCCTAGTCATTAGACTAATATACTTTATTACGTGATAGATGCGAGATTCGAACTCGCACGGGCATTACTACCCAAGGGATTTTCCTGCCACACTTGCTTTTACACAAGCATACTTAAATCACTCTCCGTAGCTGGTTAATTCCAGATGGTCCACGATATTATTATCTCAAAGAAGCCGAGTGATAAATCTTCTAATACTTCTTATCCTTAGTGGGCTGTCAAGATGATTATTTAAGTATTTGTGGTCTGGACTATTTTATTATCATATTAGAAATCTTGCAAGATATAGCTTCATTTTCTCCTTCTCATATTGTAAGCTATCAGAGTTTAAGATTCTCTTGCTACACAACTTAGATTCCACTATAATTTCTAACTTAGACATCTCCTATATAGTCTCTTCGCTCTTTATGGAATAATAAAAACTTTGCATTCAAGCTTATTAGTATCTTTTGTCTAGTCTCGGAAGCTACTAATCATTTTTTATCCAATTTAGTGAGTTCGTCGCCAGTATCTTTGTCACCAAAGACTAGGTTTCCGTTTCGTTAGGGAGATTCTACTTCCGAACTTTCGTATCGGAGCACTCAAATTCCTTATTACTAAGGCTTTAATAAGTCCCTCGTGTCTTCCATTCCACCAATCTACCAACTATTATCACATGTTACTAACATTAAGTTAATGTAGAGGATGCCAGAGTTAAACTGACTCCAATAGACCCAAAAACTATCGTGCTCATCGTTACACCAATCCTCCAAAAATAAAGAGTAATTTTCACAAACTACTCTTTTTGTAGATTTCGCTAAATCTTAGTAATTATACACTAAAAATGGCAATTCACAAAGAATCGTTAACATACATTAACATATTTGTTATAAAGTGCAATAAGTTCGGCAGCTTCTGCACTTTTACCTTCATAGTATAGTTCTACACATCTATTACCAACTGCATTTTTTAATTGCAGTGGTGTTAATGGTAGTTCTATACTAAGAAGTGTTAGAAAACGGGATTTTATTCTATATTTTTGTGTTGCATGAATACCATATTGGCGTGCTTCTTCAATAAGATAGGCAAGAGCTTCTTTGTGAATAGGTTTATGTTCATCGAAGCGAATACCTTTATCAAGAACTTCAAACCCGGCAATTCCTGGATTTGCACGCATTACCATAGGCATATTATTGCAATAAGGTATACCTTTTAATACCCTAGCTAAAGCATTATGAGTATATGTACCGCCTTGCATTCTTATATTATTAATAAGAACACAATAATCTTCTATATGTTTCATATTTATTTTTTGTTATAAAGTTCAATACTCTTTTCTAAACCCATTTCATGTACATATGAAAAGAATTGGGCAAATGTATAACCTCCAGCATTTGTTGGTTTAACCCAAACAAGAGCTTTAAGTAACTGTCCCCATTGAAGTGCGGTAAATTCGTTAAACTTATCTTCTTTGGTAAGTTGTATAGCTTCAAGCATAGCTTCATAGGCATTATTATTAAACACATTAAATGTTTTATCTGCACGTACATAGCCTACTGATACACAAGTTTTGAAGCGTATGTCATTTGTATTTGCCTGAAGATCATCCATACAATGCTTTGCACGTTTATTTAAAGCATACAAAATAGTTTCTTTATATGCTTCAAGAAGCTTTTCCTCTGAAATTTCAGGCATTGGTTCACCTGTAACTGTAAGAGTTTTAACAATTACAACACCATTCTCTGTGAATTTAATTTCTTCGTTCATAATTTTAAAGTTTTAAATGTATTGTTTTAATTATTATTGTTTACAATATGATGCACCAAATAGTACAAGAATTGTTAAGAAGATACTCCAACCTAGTGAAATACCTAAAAATACGTGTAGAATAATAAACACGCTTATTAAAAACGCTATAAAGAACATATTTCTGCTAATTGTTTATATCGAGTTATTATTATTTCGTCAAATACACTAACAATTTTTTTCTACTGGATTTAGCTGAATGGGAATTATTAGTTCCCAATCAACTAAATATTGTAGTTTATATTGTTCTACTGCCATACTATTTCTGTTTTACCTTCATAAAGAGGAATTTCTACACTAGTTAATGGTATTAATCTACCAAATACCCTAATGTATGCTGTCTTCTTAAGAACTATTTCTTCTTTAAGAAGCATCTCTTGAAGTCTTGAATGGTTTTTAGTGAGTTCATTACGGTGAATACGCTGTGGGAGTGCATAGTTATCTGAACTACATACTCTTGATGTATTAAATCTTTGTCTAGGCATATTGTTTGTATTTAGAATATTCGTTATTTGTTTTTTTGTATAATGATTGTACATTAGATACAATAAGACCTTTATACTGATTAAGTATCAATGTATATAAATCTGTATTTGGGTCTAATCCATTACAACTATATTTATCACCTTTATGTTCTTCCCAAAAAGGTATCGGACGTGTATATAAACCCCAAATACCTCCTAAGAATACTTGATTAGGTGTTAATGACTCTATACTAGCTGCACGTATCATTCCATATTGTTGTGGTGCTAAGTTTTCATTTTTAAACTCATTCGCCCAAGCTAACTTATGTAATTCTACTAATTCAGTTAATGAATCACATTTATGTATGGCAGCTATGATTTGTACACCATATTCTAATTGCTTTTTATAAATAAGAGCTTGCTTTTTAAGTTCGGCAAGCTCCTTTTTATGAAATATTTTGTTGAATAAGTTATTTGTTCTCATATTATTATGATTTAATAAGTTAGGTTACAAATTATTTCATTAGTAATTTCATAAACTACATAATTCTCATTTATAGTTGTATACCTATTAGCTTCTTCTTTTGTATCAGCAAAAGCTATAAAATGATTATTTGTGTAATCTACTACTATATATGGTTTGTTAATGTAAAGTTTAACTGAATGTTTCATAATTTTAAAATGTTAATTGTCTCCAGCTAGGTTATAATCCTAGTACAGTATTATTGTTTATACATTCCTATTATCCATACTATAATACATAGAGTAAAGAGAATTGTAGTACATGCATTATGCCAAATAAGAAGGCTAGCAACATAATAAGGCAAAGTAGGATTAAAATCCACATAGTATTTTCTAATGTTTTCATATTAATTTAATTTTAAAGTGTTTAGAACTCCAGCTAA